>JAEEGL011270079.1_pt1 | contig 74346 bp, 48 predicted proteins | sample 9134231 | NCBI WGS metagenome assembly JAEEGL01 (sample SAMN16246548, study PRJNA631951) | gut metagenome | biome: gut microbiome; feature: rumen; material: fiber-attached | host: Bos | place: Iran: Karaj | collected 2018-10 | reverse complement strand
GGCGTGCCGATGATGTCGGTCAGCTTGCGGCCCTTGATGGTGACATGGCTGCCGAAGACGGCCATCTGCTCGCCGTGTCCGCCGTAGGTGGCGCAACCCTTGATCTCGCTCTGCAGCACACCAAACTTCTTGGCCAGCGCGCTCTGCAGGCGGGTGGTGTCGAGACCGGCCAGCGTGGTCACCTGTCCGGGCTTCAAGCCTGAATAGAGCAGCGTCACCAGGCCTGTCAAGTCGGCGGGGTTGAAGATGATGACCACATGCTTCACGTCGGGGCAGAACTTCTTGATGTTCTGACCCAGCTCCTCGGCAATCTTGCAGTTGCCGGCCAGCAGATCCTCACGGGTCATGCCCTCCTTACGGGGAGCACCGCCGCTGGAGATGATGTACTTGGCACCGGTGAATGCCTCCTCAGCATCGGTGGTGGCTGTGATGGTAGCCTCGTCGAAGCCGCTCTGGCGCATCTCCTCGGCCACACCCTCGGGTGAGAACACATCATAGAGACACAGGTTACTGGTGAGGCCCATCATCAATGCACTCTGGGCCATGTTTGAGCCAATCATGCCGGCTGCGCCGACGATGACTAATTTGTCGTTTGTCAAAAATGCCATAGTAAATAATTAATTATACGATTTACGATTTACAAATTGTGGTGCAAAGATACTAAAAAGTTAGGAGTTTGAAGGTAGGAGAAAGAAGTTTTTTACAGGCGATATAGATAAATAATGTTAAAACTGGAGAATTAACTCCTATCTCCTGGTTCTTAACTCCCAACTCTTTTGTATCTTTGTAATCTGTAAATAGCAAAAACCTGTAATTATGAAACATACTATCCTTATTTTGTCGGCGTGTATGGTTCTCCTCGCATGCAAGGAGGGAGCCAAGACTGAAGCCCCTGTAGAGAATGAAGTCCTCAACGTGCCAGAATGTGTCGTCACTAGCGTGCCCGATTCGCTGGGCCTCGACCCGTTCTACACGAAGTATGTCAACGTGAACGGCCTGCCGCTCATCTCCTCCTGGCGCGTGCCCGACTCGGCCTTCACGGCTGCCCACCGCACGCTCTATGCCATGACGTCGATGCTCGACCCGAAGATTATCGAGGCCATGAAGCGGGCGAATGCCCGCATTGCCATCATGGCGCGCTATGAAGGGACAACCGACCTCCCCGAGCATCACTATCTGGTGAACGACACCTCCCTGAACTGGGATCTGCGTGCCCGAGGCCTGGGAGGCACCATCGAGGAGCCGCTGACCAGCTGCGCTGAGGAGAACGTGCTGGCCTACCAGATAGACAAATACCACGCCGAGGACATTCTCATCCACGAGTTTGCCCATGCCATCCATTGCATCGGCATCATCCAGGTGGACACCACTTTCGACGATCGCCTGCAGCGGCTCTATGAGCAGGCCCTCGACCGAGGCATCCTGAAAAACACCTACCGCGAGACCGACCGCATGGAATATTTTGCCGAGGCCGTGCAGGACTGGTTCAACGTTAATGCCGAGATGCCCCACACCGACGGCAAGCACAACTGGTGCAACACCCGCGAGGAACTGCAAGAGTTCGATCCCGACCTCTACGACCTCCTCGCCGAGTATTTTCCCAAGACAAATCTCCAGATCAGCAAGCATAAGAAAGTCAACGACTGCCACAAGCCATAAGCCTGTCAGGTGACGCGCATATTTGCGCGCCCCCTTCGCACTATGAGCACTTCCTCCACTCCCCGCGACAGCCGCGACGTGCCCCAGATGCACAAGCGCAGCCTGCACCACGACTACCACGGTCGGGGGATATACCTCATCACCCTCTGCACCGAAGGACGCCAGCCGCTCTTGGGGAAGCTGACGGGCAGCAGTCTGGAAGAGGCGGCCATAGAGCCGACAGCTCTGGGCCGCGAGGTGCTGCGCTGCTGGGATCAGATTCCCGCTATTCAGCGTCAGCTGGCCGAAAAGAAGATCGCAAAGACGGGGAAGCCTTGCGTGCGTGACATTCTTTTGTTAGACAGGCGGCTGATGCCAGACCATTTTCATGGTATCCTTTATGTCAGGCAAGAGATGGACATTGCGCTGGGAGATGTCATCAGAGGGTTCATGATAGGCTGCACCAAGGCTTTTAACGGAGCTTCCTCGCCAGCTGGCCCGCAAGCTTCCCCGCAAATATGCGGAGCACCCAACCGCCAAGCATTGCCAGCCATCCCTGCACAGCGGGGAGAAGGCGGAAGGCTGCAGGGAGAAAGCGGAGCACAGCAGGGAGAAGGCGAAAGGATGCAGGGAGAAGGCGGAGGGCTGCAGGGAGAAGGCGGAGCACAGCGGGCGGCGGGCGGAGCGCAGCAGGTTGGGTGTAGCGCGTATTCGCGCGGCGAAAAGGAGCGCGCTCCCCTGCGCCCCCTTTGGGAGAAGGGCTACCACGACCGCCTGCTGATGCACGAGGGCCAGCTGCAGAATATGATTGACTATGTCCGCGACAATCCTCGCCGCCTCATGCTCCGCCGCCAGCATCGTGACCTTTTCATCGTTCAACGGAATGTGGTTTTCGGGCAATGGAGCTTCTCTGCCATCGGACAGGTGCGCCTTTTGGATGCGCCTCTGGTCGCAGTGCATGTGCGCCACTATTTCACTGACGTTCAACGCCGCAACTATATGAACGGCTGCATCCTCGCCGCCCGCCAAGGAGCCGTCCTCATCAGCCCCTTCATCAGCGAACACGAGAAGCTGGTGCGCGAAGAAGCTTTCCGCGAGGGACTCTTCTGCATCCAGCTGTGCGTAGAACCTTTCTCAGACTATCACAAGCCACCCGGCGAGCTGATTGAGCACTGCTCCGACGGTCACCTGTTGCTGCTCACCCTAGCCACCGGTGTCGCCCAGGAGCGTCGCATCACCCGCGATGAGTGTTCCTCGCTGAATGCCCTTGCCGAAAGCATGGCCCGACAAAGTACAGAAAACATAAAATTATCCTCATTATGCTAATCAGTAAAGAAACCTACGTCCGCAGACGCTCGCAGCTGAAGCGCGACATGCAAAGCGGTCTGTTGCTCTTCCTGGGCAACGACGAAGTGGGCATGAACTATGCCGACAACACCTACAAGTTCCGTCAGGACTCCACGATGCTCTATTTCTTTGGCCTCGACTTTCCCGGCATTGCCGCCGTCATCGACGTAGACAACGACCGGGAGATAGTCTTCGGCAACGACCTCACCATCGACGACATCGTCTGGACAGGCATGATGCCCTCACTCAGCGAGCGCTGCCAGCCCGTCGGCATCAGCGACACACGCCCCATGAGTGAGCTTAAGCACTATATAGATAATGTTCGCGCGAAGGGACAGGCCGTCCACTTCCTGCCCCCCTATCGTGGCGACCACCGTGTTTGGCTGTGGGAGCTGCTGGGCGTGGAGCCAAAAGCGCAGCCGTCGCTGGCCAGCGTGCCTTTCATCAAGGCCATCGTCAGTCAGCGCAACTATAAAGACGAGGAAGAGATTCGTCTCATCGAGGAGAGCGTCGACCTGAGCACAGAGATGCACCTCGCCGCCTACCGCACCGTGCGCCCCGGCATCCACGAGAGCGTAGTAGCCGCCGCCGTCGAGGAGGTGGCCTGCCGCCACGGCAACGCGCTGGCCTTCCCCACCATCGCCACCGTGCAAGGGCAGGTGCTCCATAACCACGGTTTTATTCATGACCTGAAAGAAGGCGACATCTTCCTGCTTGATGCCGGTGCCGAGACCAAGAGCCATTATGCCGGCGACCTCTCGTCGTCGATGCCCGTGGGTGAGCGCTTCACCGACCGTCAGGCCGAGGTCTACAACATCCACTTGCGCAGCTTCCAGGCTGCCGTCGACAAGCTGCAGCTGGGCACGCCTTTCCGCGAGGCCCACATCGCCGCCGCCACCGAGATTGCACGGGGCATGAAAGAGCTGGGGCTGATGAAAGGCGATCCCGCCGAGGCTGCCGAAATCGGAGCCTACGCCCTGTTCTTCCCTTGCGGCCTGGGCCACATGGTGGGTCTTGACGTTCACAACATGGAGAATCTCGGCGAGCAGTATGTAGGCTATGCCGACGGACAGGTGAAGAGCACGCAGTTCGGCTTCAAGTCGCTGCGCCTGGCCCGTCCGCTGGAGCCGGGATTCGTCTTCACCGTCGAGCCGGGCATCTACTTCATTCCTGAGCTGATGGACAAATGGCAGGCCGAACATCAATTCGAGGACTTTATCTGCTACGACAAGCTAGGTCCCTGGCGCGATTTCACCGGTCTGCGCAACGAGCTGAACTATGTGATGACCCCCACAGGGGCCCGCCTACTGGGCAAGCTGAAGAAGCCCATGACTATTGAGGAAGTTTATCAGGCAAAGAACAACTAGTCTATCATCATTTCATGGAAAAAGCAGAAGAGACTATAGATCATATTAAGACCCGCGTAATAGGCATCGACATCCGGCTGGAGCGCACCACCTACGGCATTGTCGACATCCGCGGCGAAATTGTGGCACAAGACTATTTCGACACGTCCAAATATCCCGACGTGAACGACTATGTGACTGAATTGTCGAACAGGCTGTTCACGCTGATGGACGAAAACGGAGGTCAAGACACCATCCGTTCCATCGGTATCAGTGCCCCCAGCGCCAGCTCCACCACAGGTTGTATTGAGAATGCCGCCAACCTGCCGTGGAAAGGTGTCATCCCCCTGGCCGCCATGCTGCGCGACCGTGTAGGGCTGGCCGTGGCACTGGCTAACGACGCCCACATCACCGCCATTGGCGAGAAAGCCTATGGCAGTGCCCATGGCATGAAAGACTTTGTCGTCGTTTCCATGAGCCACGGCGGACTGGGCAGCTGTTTCTACTCCAACGGCATGCCTCATCTTGGGGCGCAAGGCTTTGCCGGAGAAGTGGGCCACACCTGCGTGGAGATTAACGGGCGGCTGTGCGGCTGCGGCAACAAGGGGTGTCTGGAGACCTACTGCACAGACCGTGGGCTGATGACCACCATCAGGCAGCTCCTGAAAGAAACCGACCTGCCCACCGCACTCTCAGGCCAGGACGAGCTCGACATCGCCACCATTGTCCGCTGCTGCGACAAGGGCGACCAGCTGGCCATCGAGGCACTGCGACTCACAGGAGAGATACTAGGCCTCGGCCTCGCAAACTACGCCTCGATACTCAACCCCGAGGCCATCATCCTCACCGGCGACCTCACCCAGGCTGGCAAGTGGCTGCTCAAGCCCATGCGGAAATCCTTCGAGGAGCATGTCTTCCCCAATATCAAGCACACCACCCGCATCCTTGTCTCCATCCTCAAGGAAGGCGAGCGCGACGTGCTCGGCGCCAGTGCGTCGGCTTGGGACGTAAAGGAATATTCGCTATTCAAATAGCTTACACGGAGAATGGCTAGAAAGTCTTTGGCAAGACATGAAGCAGTATTATTGAGGCGGCTGGCCTTCCTGTTGCTGGCCGCCTTCATGGTGAGTTGCGGCTCCTCTGACAGCACGGTCCCCCTGAATGAAGAGGAGCTGAGGGTGGCGGCAAGCCAGCGCATAGACAGCATGCTTGTACAGGCTATGGCAGGAGAAGCATCGGGGATAATGTTTGTGCCCGGTGCCGATTCTGTCGCAGTGAGTGAAGCCTTGCACAGCCTGTCGGCAGGAGCCTGGATACTCGTCGAAGACTCTACAGGACTGCTCATCAGCGCCAAGAATGCCCACCGCCGCATGTTCCCGGCCAGCCTGACCAAGATGATGACATGCATGCTGGCATTGGAGACGGGCAACATGGGCGACACCATCGAAATAACCGAGGATGTCTTCCTGGCAAAGGACTCCCGGGTGAGGCTTGGCGACCGCTATCTGCTGGGCAATATGATTCATGAGATGATGCTGCAGAGCGACAACGACGCTGCCTACGCCCTAGCCAAACATATCGGTGGTGACATCCCGGCCTTCTGCCAGCGGATGAACGAGAAGGCTGCCTATCTGGATATGGACAGCACACACTTTGCCAATCCCAACGGGCTGCCCTCCGACAGCACCTTCAGTACGGCACACGACCTGCTGCTACTGGCCCGCTACTGCATGCGCGACTCAGCGTTTGCCAAGATTGCAGGCACAGCGTTCATGGACATCCCCTTGGCCGACGGCAGACATCTGCCCTGCCAGAACACAAACATGCTCCTTGAGAGCTACGAGGGCTGCATCGGCGTGAAGACGGGCTTCACCCGCCAGGCCGGCTATTGCCTGGCATCTGCCGCCACCCGCCGGGGTGTCAGGCTTTTCCTTGTCCTGCTGGGCAGCAAAAGCCTGACATCACGCTTCGACGAATCGGCCATCCTGCTCGACTATGGCTTCCGCGTGATGGACAAGCTCCTAGACGCCAAGGCCGGCGCCCACTAGGGTGCGCAGCTGCCGAATACCCAGGTGGTTGATGTCGAGAGACTCCACCTCTTCCAAATACTTCAACGCACGGGCTGTGTCGCCCATGCCCAGATAGCCCAGGGCGAGCATGTACTTGCAGTGGATTTCATTCTTGACGTCGAGACTGTCGTCCCAGATGAGCAGGTCGGGCAGGGAGACGGCAAAGTAGTCCATGGTGACATGGTCGAAGACATGCTGCTTGCCGTAGCTGATAAGCTTGTTGAAGAGGCTCCGCGCCTTGTCCTCCTTTCCGAGTGCACGATAGCAGAGGCCGGCATAGAAAATCTTGTCGGGCTTGGCATCGTTGTAGTACATGGCGGCGGCAGGTTCCGTGGGGCCAGCCGTGCCCTCCTCGTAGCGGCCGAGGAAGTAGAGGATGTCATTATCCTGTGCACCAGAAAGCTTGCCCTCGCCCAAATGCGGAGGAAAGACGAGACACTCGTTGAGCAGGCCGACAGCCTCATTCAGGGCTGCAGCAGATTGCTCACCGTCCACCTTCCCATTTTCACTAAGCAGGCGCTTCGCAAGCTCTACGCGGCAGAACTGATACTGGCCGCTGACTTTGCCTTCGCCGCCCTCCCAAGGATGGAACTTATGAGCGTCGAGCTTCTCCATTGCCTCCTCGTAGCGGCCCAGCTGGTTGAGCAGGGTGATCTCCTCCAAGACGAGGTCGTCACGCTGGGCTATCAGCTCCGGATATTTCCGCAGGAAAGCGAGGCGTTCGGCATGCGGGCGCTGCAGACGCTTGTAGAGCTGGTCCAGCTCCATGAGCATGCGGGCATCGGTCGGGTCAAGGCCGAAAGCCTTCTCCATATATTCACAGGCCTCTTCCCGCCGGTTCTGCTTATTGAAACGGGCCAAAGCCAGGTTACGCCAGACCGTCGGGAACGACGGGTCGAGACGGGCGGACAGCTCCCAATTCTCGACGGCGAGGTCGTACTGCCGCTTGTCGTAGTAGAGACAGCCGAGGTAGTAAGGGGCACGGGGACCTTCAGGATTGATGAGCTTGGCAGTCTGTAGTGCAAGGACATCTTCCAGGCGGTTGGGGAAGCAGTAGTAGGGTTTGGCGTCCTCGGCCTTTCCGAAGCAGGCTTTTGCCTCGTCAGTCTGTCCCAGCATCATCTTCGCGAAGCCCATATAATAATAGGTAAGGGGCGAGGTGGCCTTCTCCCCCTCGGCCAGCGTCCAGATGTCTATAGCGTTGTCGCAGCATCCGGCCTGGAGGTAGTCCAGGGCCAGCTCGTCGTAGTTCTGGCCGCTCTTGCGCAGCAGCTGCTTCAGTTCCTTCAGCAGGTCATGGTCCTTGGTCAGCAGGTATTGCTCGTAGCGGATGCCGTAGTTGAAGCGGTCGAGGGCGAGCGAATCCTTGATGAGCGCAAGCCGCTCATTCAGGTCTTTCGAGCTGCCCGTCTGCAGGCCTCCCTTCTGCCGGGTTTCCTGGCGAAGGCGCAACACGGCGGCTTTCAATGCCCGGGCCTTGTGGTTGCAGCTGTTGAAGAGGAGGCTGCGATTCAACTCGTCGAGGGCATCGTCGAGCCGGCCTTGCGCAGTGCTGATGCAGGCGGCTTCGAAGTAGCCGGCATCGGCCCAAGCCTTGTTCCATGTGGACTTCCAGAAGAGCTCGTAAGCCTCTAGTAATTTACTATTTGCAAATGGCCTGTTTGCCACTTGGGCTGCGCCTTGGTATTTCAGGCATAGTGCCAGATTGAAGATGGCCTCGCCGTCGTAGGGGTTGGGATTGCGCTTCTGCCAAATTCTCACAGCTTTCCTCAGATAGGGCTCGGCCTTGTCGAAACGGCCTCGGCGCAGATACCACAGACCCGTCTGGTTGAGGCAGCGCACATCGTTGGGGTCGCGGCGCAGGGCCTCCTCGTAGTAGTCGAGGGCGCTCCAGGTGGCGTGGCGATACTGTTCCAGATGCAGGCCCGTAAGATAGAGCTGGTCGTTGGTCTTTGTGTCTTCAGGCGAGAGGGCTGCCTCGGCGGCATCGGGGATGGGACGGATGTCATCAGGCTCGGGACACCAAAGGAAAGTCTCACCACAGGAGCCACTCCCAAGGAAAGAAGCCTCACCCCCGGCCTCTCTCCCAAGGAGAGGGGAGTGGTCAGACTTGCTGATGGAGAGGCAGAGGTCTTGCCAATTAGCGCCTTTCACGTCGACCTTCTCGATGAAGACTTCCTCCGGCGACAGCGTCACCACCTTATTATAATATTCCTCGCCCGTCTTATTCCGCAGCACGATGCGCACTTCCTGCCTCGACGTGGCCAGCACCTTGAAGGTGACCGACGCTACCCCCTCAGAGAGGGACTGGCAGTTGGTTTCTATGTTCATCACGAAGTCCTTTGTAGCCTGCTTCACGATGCCCAACTCGCGGTAGGGCATGAAATACTGTGTGAACTGCTTCTCCTCGTAGGGCATGAGCCATGCGAAGTCGGGCTGATTCTCGGTGTACACCCCAGCCATCAGCTCGATGTAGGGGCGGAAGCCTTGCTTTAACTGAGAACTGAGAGGTGAGAGGTGAGAGGTGAGAGGTGAGAACTGAGAGGTGAGAGGTGAGAGGTGAGAACTGAGAGGTGAGAGTTGAGAGGTATGATTAGTTTTGCCGTTCGCAGGCTTTCCGCCTTGAGAGTAATCATACCTCTCAGTTCTCAGTTCTCCGTTCTCAGTTCTCGACACCCCGTTCTCCGTTCTGACTTCATCCGTCAGGTTCCTGTCCCAGGCACGGCCGAAGTCGCCGTTGCCCCAGGTCCATTGCTTCTTGCCGGGCGAGTAGTGGTGGCTGGCCACATGGAGCATGCCGCCATGGCTGTCGTTCTCGTAGCCGCCCTCAAAGTCGTACTTCGAGTTCACGGCCATATAGCTTGTGGGCACGGGGATGTTCTTGTAGTTCGATATGTCTACGCCCGCCGAGTAGTCTACCTTATAATAGGTGCCCGTGGCAATAGGGAAGCTGGATACCGCCCGCTTGCCGTGGTCGAAGACGGCATTCACATCGGGCGGGAACACGCTTTGGTAGGCGTCGTTCACCTCTACGGCAGGATTCGCCCACCAGAGGAATGTCTGCGGCAGCGGTGTGCGGTTCGACACGCGCCCCTGTATCTCCAGGTAGGCACAGCCCGGACGCAGCGTGAAGCCCGCCATGCCCTTCTGGTGGAACATCCGCTCCATCTCGTTCACCCATACCGTCACACTGCCGTCCTCGTTCTCTACGATGTCGCAGTCCACCGGCATGTACGTCGAAGGACGATGGTGCTGCGGCCAGTTGAACTCGATGCCACCGCTGATCCACGGCCCGGCGAGCCCCACCAATGCCGGCTTAATGACATGGTTGTAATACACAAAGTGGCGCTGCTTAATCTTGTCGTAGGCCATCTGGATGCGTCCGCCCAGCTCGGGCATCACCATCACTTTGAGATATTCGTTCTCCAGCCACACCACATTCCATTCGTGCGCCACTGGCTCGTCGGCTATCGACTCAATGACAGGATAGGGGTAGACCACCCCGCTGCTGCCCTGATACACCCGTTTCTCCAGAAACATCGGAGCCTTCTCTGCCTTCCCCACCTCATAGGTCGGGATGGTCACTTTCTCTCTCCACGCTTTTACCATGTATTCCTATTGTTAGTCCTGAGTTTTGGTTACGTGCAAAGGTACGAAATCTTTTTGAAACCCAAAACTTTTTCCCCGCTTTTCTTGTACAGCTCAAAGAAAAATAGGGGTGATTAACAACAAGGTGCACGTCTTATTGGCAAATCCACCATCGTTGAGGAGTTTGCCATTGGGGATGGTCAAGCCGAATTACAGTCTTTTTATTCCTTGTCATCAAGACAGGTTAGTCAACTTTTCTGCCATCGCTCTATCTGACATTCATGCTGCTTGGTGTCTTTGTCGTAATTGATGCCCACTAGGAGGATGTCGCCCGTATAGTCGGCCACGGCTTGTGGATAGTTGCGGGTCTTTATTTGGCTGATGGCGGTCTGTGTACTTTTGTCGTATTTCAACTCAATGACAAGTGCAGGCGACGAGACATTCTTTCTGGGGATGAGCACCAAGTCGGCATAGCCTTCCCCTGTCAGGTACTCGCGATGGACGTGGTAGTCATTCCGTGCGTAGTAGTAGGCCAGGCTGATGACACAGGCCAGTGAGTTTTCGTCGTTATATGAGAAGACACTGGTCTCGTCGCTGTGAATAGCTCGCAGCGAACGCGCCACATACTCGCTGTCGCCACGCAGGGTGGCCTTGAGCAGGTCTCTCGAATACTTGAGTGCGGTGACTACTTCTTTCCAGTTATTGGCTTTGATGGCATTCTCCATTTCCTTTGCCACCTCCAAGTTCGGAATAAAACACTCCTGCACACGGCGGTCGTAGGTGAGATAACCCAAATGAATGAGAACTGTAAGCACATCGTCACGACTGCGTATTTCGGAAATATCGTTGCTGAAGCCTGCGGGGTCAACAAGACAACGCCCACCGGAAAGTAAGTCTATGATGTCATCCTTCAGCCCCTCATAATTCATGTCGATGTACTCTGACACGGCATCAAAGGCTCCTGTCTTTGACCAATAATTCTCACACCACTCATTGCTGATGGCTTCCATCACACTATTGGGGTTGAACATTGACATTTCAACACCAATCTGATAGCCATCGTACCACATCTCCAAAGCGTCGAAGTCCATCCCATGCCGTTCTGCCAGGCCCTTTGTCTCTTCCTTGGTAAATCCAAAGTAGCGAGCCAGCGCTCCTGGTGTCACCATGGAATACTCCTTGAAATTGTTGAGTGCTGACTGGGTCTTATATTTCTTGATTGGCAATATACCTGTCAAATACACACCTGCAAAAGCCTGGATAGCGGTAACATCCTTGAACATACGGCGAAGCCAATCCACATACCTGTCCATAGTTTGTGGCTTGTCGGAATATATACGGCACGGTGCGTCCCATTCGTCAATGATGAATATAAAGCGTTCGCCAGTCTTGCCTGCCACACGAAGCAGGAAATCCATCAGGTCATCATCACTCTTCTGCGGTATGTCAGGATAAACAGATGCGACATCATCTCTCACTCTCTTTTCAACCTCACTCACCACATTGTCACCGTCATTTCCCGACGTAAAGCGAGTCATGTCAAGATAAATGACGGGATATTTGTTCAGATGCTCTTCAAACGACGGGTGGCTTGCAATCTCAAGATCGGCAAAGAGACTGCGAGAGTCGCACGAATGGTCGTAGTAAGCCAGAAGCATCTCTGCTGCCATTGATTTTCCGAAACGTCGGCTACGTGTGATACAACTGAAGCAATTCCGAGTAAACAGTGTTGAGTTAATCACTGCTATCAATCCAGACTTGTCAATGTATTCACTTTTGCGAATTCGCTGGAATCCTTCGTTTCCCCTATTGATGTATAAACTCATACTCTAATGTTTTTGGGTATTCATCTTTTCTGCCATCGCTCTATCTGACATTCATGCTGCTTGGTGTCTTTGCCGTAATTGTATCTGAAACGATGGCATTCTTAAACGCTATAGCCACCTCATAGGTCGGGATGGTCACTTTCTCTCTCCACGCTTTTACCATGTATTCCTATTGTTAGACCTGATTATGGTTCCGTGCAAAGGTACAAAATCTTTTTGAAACCCAAAACTTTTTCCCCGCTTTTCTTGCACAGCTCAATGAAAGTTACAATCTTTGTCGGAAACAAGTGAAAGAGAAGCATAAAAAATACAGAATGAGGAAGATAGAGGTATTGTCGCCAGAACTACAGCGACTAATCGGTTTCGCAAAACCAACTGCCGCTCAGATTGTAGACTTGAACGGCGACAAGGCAGGCTAATTATATGTATTTAGCTTTATTCTGCAAAAACCCTGCAACCCTGCACCAACAGCTTCCAATCAGCTGGTATGCAAGAGGTTGCTTGGTGCACTGTTTGATGTAAACCCTGCACTAAGTATGCAGATATCCATATATGCACTGCGCGCTGGAAAATACGAACGCCGTTTGGGAAAATACTAACGCCGTTTGAAAAAATACGAACGCTATTTTGGAAAATACGAACGCCGTTTGGGAAAAAACTAACGCCGCGCAAGATGCAGGGTTCGTCAAGAGTTAGTGCAGGGTTTGCCACAAAGTGTACACCCGACAACTTCCTGCAGAACAGTTGTTTGAATGCCGTCAGTGCAGGGTTGCAGGGTTTTGCCGCAATAAGGAAAAAGCAAGCTGAAAGTCAGTTGCAGAGTTCCTGCTCCAGCTGTTCCAGGCTCTTACCCTTGGTCTCGGGACAGCGGCGATAGAGGAAGATGAAAGCGCAGAGGCAGATGGCGGAGTAAATCCAGAAGGTGCCGCTGCTGCCTAATGCCGCATTCATAGAGAGGAACGAGAAGGTGAGCGTGCAGCAGCCTACCCACAGGGCGAAGGTACAGGTGGCCATCGCCACGCCTCGGATGCGGTTGGGGAAGATCTCGGCAAGGAGCGTCCAGGTGACGGGGCCGAGGGTCATGGCATAGACGGAGATGGCCGTCACGACGAGCACCACCATCATCACGCCCTTCACCTCGAAGAAGTAGCAGGTGCCCAGCGTCAGGTAGATGAGTCCCAGACCGCCTGCGCCAATGAGCATCAGCGTCCTGCGGCCCCACTTCTCAATGGTATAGAGTGCCACAAAGGTAAAGAGGACATTGGCGATGCCAGTGATGACGATGTCGATAAACATGCCGTCCACATCGTAGCCTGCGCCAGTGAATATCTCCTGAGCATAGTTGAAGATGACGTTCGTGCCGCACCACTGCTGGAACACGGCGATGACCAAGCCGAGGAGAAGAAGTTTCCTAAATGAAGAGCCCACCCCCTTCCCCTCCCAAAGGGAGGAGAGCCTATATAGTTTTGCTGATGAGTCTGTAAGAACTCCCCTCCCTTGGGGAGGGGTCGGGGGTGGGCCTTTTTTTTCGTTTAAAAACACCGGACTTTCGGGAATAAAGAAGCTCATCAGGAGGAACAGCGCGGCGGGCACCGTCTCTGCCCAGAACATCCAGCGCCAGCCCCACTCTATATTCCATGCCTGTGCCTCGGCCACGGCCGTCTCTCTTGCCAACAGCATATTCACTATCTGCGCCGCCAGGATGCCCAGCACGATGGTCATCTGGTTCAGGCTGACCATGCGCCCTCGGATATGTGCCGGACTGACCTCGGCAATGTACATCGGCGACAGCGCCGACGCCACGCCGATGCCCACGCCGCCGATGAAACGGGCAATATTGAACAGGGTGAAGTCGTTGAAGAGTCCCGTGCCGATGGCCGACACGGTGAACAGCACCGCCGCCACCGTCAGCAGCGGCTTGCGCCCGTAGCGGTCGGCAGCTGCTCCTGCCACCATCGCCCCTACGAGACAGCCCACCAATGCTGTAGACATGGCCACGCCCTGCAGCAGCGGAGAGTCGCTAATGCCGAAAAAGAGCTCATAGAACGGCTTGGCGCCGCCAATCACCACCCAGTCATAGCCAAACAGCAGTCCGCCCATCGCCGACACGGCGCAGATGAAATACAGGAATCCCTTGTTATAATCTTGCATAGCGCTCTTCTCCTTACTTAAAAGTTTACAGTATAATGATGTTGGGACTGGCGGGTATCGAAGAAGGCGATACCACAATAGTAAAGGTCGAAGGTGACCACAGCCCGGCTGTCGGCTATGACGCGTTTCCACACCTCCGGATGATGGCCGATGTCTTCAACGACGAAGACCGTCTTCGCCGTACACTGCGCGGGCAGGGCAGCAAGCCCCGTCTGGGCAGGAGCCAGTATGAGGTTGGCCTGGGGCAGCAACTGGCGGCTGATGGCAGCCTTGCGGCAGCCGGCGCGCAGATAGTCCTCATAGCCCAGCAGGTCGGCTATACTCTCGGGCTGCAGATAGTTGGCCAGCCGGAAGAAGAGCCTGCCCAGCTTGCGCCGCAGCCAGTCGTCGCCGCCCCCCAGCTTCTCGTAGGCATAGTAGGGCCAGTGCTCGTTGACCACATAGCGCACAAAGCGATAGTCGGAGGGCGACTGTATGCCGAAGCCCCGACAGTGGCCAATGCGTCTGAGCCACACGACAGCTTGTTGGAGGCGGTTCATGGGCAGCTTATTCTTAGGCGAAGGCGGCAGCCTCTGCAGCGGCAATAATCTCTTCGCGCGACAACTCTTTGCTCTGGTGGGTGATGTCCGACAGGTCGAACTCATCGTCGGTGGAAGCCTCTTCCTCTGCGCCGGCATCCCCTTCAGGCTCAGAAGGTGCTTCTAAAGTTGTGATGTCGGCAGGCGAGCCTACAGTGACCTCTTCGGTCAACGATTCTGGGGCCTGCGGCTCCTCGCTGGCTTGGGCGGCAGGAACCATTGCCACTGGCTCCTCCTCCATCTTCGTGCGCTCGGACTTAGCCTGGAAGATGGCATCGATGAACTGCGGCTCGCGGCGCAGGCGCTCCAGCGTCTCGCGTGAGGCGTTCTGCTGGGCCTCTTTCTTAGAATAGCCCTGGGCCTTCCCGCCTTCCACGCCTTCCAGCATGACGACGAAGCCGAAGATGGGGGAGCCTTTCTCGTCGGTGGTCTGCTTCAGCATGCGGTATTCCATGCGCACGCGGTTCTTCTGCGTCCACTCCAGGAGCTTCGACTTGAAGTTCACTTCCTTGTAGGCCACCTTGTTGATGTCGACCATCTGCTTGAGGATGCGCTTTTCCACGAATCGGCGCACAGCATTATAGCCCTGGTCGAGATAGATGGCACCCACCAGGGCCTCGAAGGCGTTGCCGGCCATGTAGCTGTTGTGCGACCGCTGCTCGCCCCGGCTCTGTATCAGCTCCGTCAGCCCCATCTCCTGCGCCAGCTTGCCCAAGGAGTCACGGCTGACGAGCTTTGAGCGGGTGTTGGTGAGGAAGCCTTCGCGCTTGCTGGTGAATCGCTCATAGACGATATGGCCCACCACGGCATCGAGCATGGCATCGCCCAGGAACTCCAGCCGCTCGTTGTTCAGCGGCTTGCCCTTGTCGTTGCGCTGGCCACTGCTCTTGTGGGTCAGCGCCACCTTGTAGTGCTCGATGTTGTGGGGATAGAAGCCCATGACTCCTCGCAGCGCCACACGCAGGTCGCGGTCGGGCTGGAAGGTAAGGCGCAGGCGGTCGATAATATCTCTGAAGGTCATAGTTTCCTAGTTTAGAGTTTTAGAGTGTAGAGTGTAGAGTCTGTTACCGTTGTCCAATGTGCGGCAGCAAACTCTACACTCTACACTCTAAACTATCCACTATTCAAGGTACTTCTTGAACACCACGCAGGCATTGTGGCCTCCGAAACCGAACGTGTTGCTCAGGGCGGCGCGCACGGTGCGCTTCTGTGCCTTGTTGAACGTGAAGTTCAGGTTGTAGTCGATTTCCGGATCTTCGTCTCCTTCCTCGTGGTTGATGGTGGGCGGCACGATGTCGTTCTTCACGGCCAGTACCGTAGCCATCGCCTCCACGGCGCCTGCTGCTCCCAGCAGATGGCCCGTCATGGACTTCGTGCTGCTGATGTTCAGCTTGTAGGCTGCATCGCCGAAGACCTCCTTGATGGCCTTGGCCTCGCTGATGTCGCCGACGTGGGTCGAAGTGCCGTGGACGTTGATATAGTCGATGTCCTCGGGCTTCAGTCCGGCATCCTCCAGCGCGTTCTCCATCACCAGCTTGGCACCCAGTCCTTCGGGATGACTGGCGGTGATGTGGAAAGCGTCGGCACTCATGCCGGCACCGGCGAACTCGGCGTAGATCTTGGCACCACGGGCCTTGGCATGCTCCAGCTCCTCCAGAACGAGACAGCCGGCACCTTCGGCCATGATGAATCCGTCGCGGCTGGCGCTGAACGGACGGCTGGCCTTCTCAGGCTCGTCATTGCGGGTGCTCAGCGCGTGCATGGCATTGAAGCCGCCCACGCCGCAGGCACAGATGGCCGACTCGGCACCGCCGGCAAGAATGATGTTGGCCTTGCCCAGGCGAATCAGGTTGAAAGCATCTGCCAATGCGTTACTGGAAGAGGCACATGCACTCGCCGTGATATAGTTGGGGCCGTGGAAACCATACATGATAGAGATTTGTCCGGCGGCAATGTCGGCAATCATCTTCGGGATGAAGAAGGGGTTGAACTTCGGGCCGTCCTCCTTGTGGATGCCATAGTAGGACACCTCGTCCTCGAAGGTCTTGATGCCTCCGATGCCCACGCCATAGACCACGCCGATGCGGTTCTTGTCTACGGTCTCCAAGTCCATCTGGCTGTCTTCAACTGCCTGCTTGGCGGCAATCATGGCCAGCTGGGTGTAGCGGTCCATCTTGCGTGCCTCCTTGCGGTCGAGGTAGTCGTTCACGTTGAGGTTCTTCACCTCGCAGGCAAACTTTGTCTTGAACAGAGACACGTCGAAACTGGTAATAGGTCCTGCGCCGCTCACGCCGTCTAGCAGGTTCTTCCACATCTCTTCGGGATTGTTACCCACGGGAGTGACTGCGCCCAGGCCAGTTACTACTACTCTTTTTAATTCCATACTAAAAATGAAAAATAATGAATGAAGAATGAAGAATGAAGAATCTTTGCAGAGCTGAAAGCCATACAAATTGAAGAATGAAGAATTTGCCTCCCTCATATTGCGGAAGCAAATTCTTCATTCTTCATTCTTCATTCTTCATTCAGAATAATTTATTTCTGGTTCTCCTCAATATAGGCGATGGCGTCGGCCACTGTGCCAATCTTCTCAGCCTTATCGTCGGGGATAGAGATTTGAAATTCCTTCTCAAACTCCATGATGAGTTCCACGGTGTCCAGCGAGTCAGCACCCAAGTCGTTGGTGAAACTTGCTTCGGGCTTTACCTCTGCCTCGTCAACACCCAGTTTGTCTACAATAATTGCCTTTACTTTGCTTTCAATTTCTGACATGATTTTTCTCTTTTAATGTGTTAATACTATCTTCTCTAGGAAGCGTGTCTTTTAAAACCGGGTGCAAAGTAACACAAATTATTTCACTTACGCAAGTTTTTTTGCAAAAAACTGACTGTTGTGTGCACACACAAACGCGTTTGTGCAACTTTTTGACTTACATCACCCGCTCTTTTTACATATTTTTGCAAGTTCGCCTGCTTTCGCCGCGAAAATTTCCGGCGATATTCTTGCCGGTACAGAAATAATGGTGTACCTTTGCAGCTGGAATAATAATGTCATGTTTATGGAGCGTGTGAACATTGCCGTGTTTGCCTCGGGCAGCGGGTCGAACTGCGAGAACCTGATACAGTATTTTAATGTAAACGCGTGCGCGCGCGTAGCGCTGGTGGTGAGCAACAAGGCCGACGCCTACGTGCTGGAACGGGCCAAGCGGCTGGGCGTGCCCTCGGTGGTGGTGCCTAAAGCGGAGCTGGCACGTCCCGAAGTGATGCTGCCGCTAATGGAGCAGCACGGCATAGGTTTCGTGGTGCTGGCCGGCTTCCTGCCGCTGGTGCCTGCCTATCTCATCGATGCTTTCCCCCGGCGCATGGTGAACATCCACCCCTCGCTGCTGCCGAAGTTCGGCGGCAAGGGCATGTGGGGACATCATGTGCATGAGGCGGTGAAAGCTGCCGGCGAGACGGAGACGGGCATGACCGTGCACTGGGTAACGCCGCAGTGCGACGAGGGTGACATCATCGCCCAGTTCCGGGTGGCGCTTTCGCCCGACGACACGCCCGACGACATTGCCGCCAAGGAGCACGTTCTGGAAATGGAGCATTTCCCACAGGTAGTGGAACGGCTCATCCTTGACTGCCGCTGACCACTACGCTAAGGCGTGGAAACACTGTGAAAGAAGATTGGCCTTGCAGCGTTGCTGAAGCCTATTGGATGACCTCCAAGGCTTTCTTCACGATTTCATTGTCCTCGTTTATGATGGAATAGTACTCGCTCATGTCCCAGATGTCGCGGGCAATGAGCGCCTTGAGCTGTAGGGTGAGCAATGGGAGGGTCTTCAGTTTCTCCTCGTCGTCGCGGGCTTTCACGTTTTGTTTCTCCCCTTCGGCGAAGATGGCGTCGAGGAGTTCCTGCGGTACTGTGAACTCCTGCTTGAAGCGCTCGAAGCCCACGTTCTTGTCGCTTGTATCGTAGGTCTTGCGCAGCTCCTTGCGGTGGTTGTCCACATAGCGCAGGTTCTGCTGGATGACGATGCCCTTGGCAGCCAGCTCGCGGTGCAGGCGTGTGTAGTGAGTCGTGTCAAGGGGTACGAAATAGTCGGGCATGATGCCGCCGCCGCCATAGACGGTGCGGTGCTCGCGCAGGGTCTCGAACTTCAGCGAGTCGGCAAAGTGTATGCTGTCCTGGCTCATCAGCTCGCCACTCTTCAGGCGGTTCACTACGTCTAGGGCATAGTCTTTCTTGTTGCCCTTCTCGTAGGGCTTCTGGATGCAGCGGCCGGAGGGGGTGTAGTAGTGGGCAATGGTGAGGCGCATCATGGAGCCGTCCTCAAACTCGATGGGGCGCTGCACCAGGCCCTTTCCGAAGGTGCGGCGGCCCACCACCTGTCCTCGGTCCTGGTCTTGGATGGCGCCAGTGACAATCTCTGCCGCCGAGGCTGAGTATTCGTCGACGAGCACCACCACGCGGCCGCCGACAAACGAGCCTGGGGCATTGACCCTGTAGTCGCGTCGCGGCACGGTGCGGCCTTCGGTATAGACGATGAGGTCGCCCGGCTGCAGGAACTCGCCGGCCAGGTCGGCCGCTGCCTGCAGATAGCCGCCGCCGTTGCCCTGCAGGTCGAGCACCAGGTCTTTCATGCCCTGCTTCTTCAGCTTGGCCATGCTCTCCATGAACTCCTGGTAGGTGGTGGCCGAGAAGCTGCCTATGCGGATGTAGCCGATGCCCGGGCGTATCATATAGGTGGCGTCAATGGAGTACACCGGTATCTTGTCGCGTATGACATCGAAGCGCAGCGTGTCGCGGATGCCACGGCGTACCACCTTCAGCCGTGCCACCGTGCCCTTCGGCCCGCGCAGCCGGCGCATGATTTCCTCCTTCGACATCTTCACGCCGGCAATGGCGGTGTCGGCCACGGCCACGATGCGGTCGCCAGCCAGGATACCAATCCGCTCCGACGGGCCGTTGGAGACGGGCTGAATGACGAGCAGCGTGTCGTCGGACATGTTGAACTGCACGCCGATGCCCTCGAACGAGCCGTTCAGCGGTTCGGTCATGGCCTTTGTCTCCTTGGCGTCGCTATACGAGCTGTGGGGGTCGAGTTTCTCCAGCATGCCCTTGATGGCATCCTCCGTCAACTTGTCGGCATTGACGGTGTCCACATAGAGCATCTCTATGGCCGACAGTGCCATGTGCAGCTTGCGCATACGCTCCATCTCTGCCTCCCGCTGTGAGTTCTGTGCCACAGCCTCCAGTCCCAGCAGCATCGTGGCTGCCATCAGTATTATGATTCTTTTCATCCTTGTGTAATGGTGTCTATGGTCTTAATGTCAAAGCCCGGTTCTCAGCGGCCTCCATCTGCTCGCGCTCGCCGGGTCCCTTGTCGTTTTGTCCGCAGAGATGCAGGATGCCGTGTATGATGACCCGGTGCAGCTCTTCGTCGTAGTCCTTGCCCAGCTGTTCGGCGTTCGACCGCACGGTGTCGAGCGAGATGACGATGTCGCCGTTCAGGGTGTCGCCCTCGCAGTAGTCGAAGGTGATGATGTCGGTGTAGTAGTCGTGCTGCAGGAACTCACGGTTCACTTCCAGTATCTTCTCGTCGTCGCAGAAGAGGTATCCCACCTCTCCCACCCGTTTGCCGTAGGTGGCGGCGACGCGGCGTATCCATGCCGAGGTGTCGCGCCTCCTGATGGCGGGCATTTTCACGTTTTCGGTGCTGTAGGAAATCATCTGTGGGGATTTACGATTTATGGATTATCAATTGACGATTTGTTACGCTCATTCTCTGCCGGGAGGAATGCCGACACGTCCTGGCCGAAGTGACGCAGCTCGCGCACCATGCTGCTGGAGATGCTGGCCAGCTGAGGCTCGGCCATGAGCAGCAGCGTCTCCACCTCGCCGTGGGTGATGAGGCGGTTGATGTCGGCCTGCTCCCGCTCGTACTCAAAGTCCTTGGCCGAGCGCACCCCTTTCACGATGAAGCGGGCACCGACGCTGCGGGCGAAGTCTACGGCCAGCCCGAAGTAGGTGCGCACCTCGATGCGCGGCTCGCCGGCATAGAGCCGGGCGATGGCCTGCATGCGCTGCTCGGCGGGGGTGATGCCGGGCTTCTGCACGTTGTCGCCCACCACGCCGATGACCAGCCGGTCGAACAGGGGCAGCGCCCTGCGCACGATGGAGGCATGGCCTATGGTGAAGGGGTCGAAAGTCCCTACGATGACGCCTGTCTTTCCGTTCATAAGTCTTTCAGCTTTTGGTTTATCTCAATGAGTACCACTGCGGGTAGCTGGTACGATAGGTGTTTCATCCTCTTATCCGAACAGGTCGGGTTGCATGATATTGCCGCTGTAGGGGTTGCGCCCGAAGTGGCGGTAGGCCAGCTCCGTCACCATGCGTCCACGTGGGGTACGCTTGATGAAGCCCTCCATGATGAGGAAGGGTTCATAGACTTCCTCCACGGTGCCGGTGTCTTCTCCGATGGCGGTGGCGATGGTCGACAGCCCTACGGGACCGCCACGGAACTTGTCGATGATGGTGAGCAGGATCTTGTTGTCGATTTCGTCCAGCCCGTACTGGTCGATGTTCAAGGCCGTCAGGGCAATGTGCGAGATGCTGGTGTCGATGCCGCCGTTTCCCCTCACCTGGGCGAAGTCACGCACACGGCGCAGCAGCGAGTTGGCTATTCGGGGCGTTCCGCGCGAGCGTCCGGCAATCTCCGTCGCCGCATCTTCGGTGATGGGCACGCCGAGCAGCTTGGCACTACGCTCAATGATGGTGCACAGCGTCTTGGGGTCGTAGTATTCCAGGTGCATGTTGATGCCGAAGCGGGCACGCAGCGGGGCGGTGAGCAGTCCGCTGCGGGTGGTAGCTCCCACGAGGGTGAAGGGGTTCAGGTCTATCTGTATGGAGCGTGCCGACGGGCCTTTGTCTATCATGATGTCAATGCGGTAGTCCTCCATAGCCGAATAGAGGTATTCCTCCACGACAGGCGACAGGCGGTGAATCTCGTCGATGAACAGTACGTCGCGCGGCTCCAGCGAGGTGAGGATGCCGGCCAGGTCGCCGGGCTTGTCGAGCACGGGGCCGCTGGTAATCTTGAAGCCCACGCCCAGCTCGTTGGCGATGATGTTCGACAGGGTGGTCTTGCCCAGGCCTGGAGGCCCGTGCAGGAGGGTATGGTCGAGCGGCTCGCCACGGTATTTGGCGGCTTCCACAAACACGCGGAGGTTGTCGGTCACCTTCTGCTGGCCGCTGAAGTCATCGAATCTCAGCGGGCGGAGGGCGTTCTCAAAGTCTTTCTCGCCCTGCGTGGGAGCTGCGTAGCGCTCCTGGCGGATGTCAAAATCGGCTTGCATTTCGTTTCTTCTGGTTTTTCCGGCCCTTCTGGTTGTTCTTGCCTGTCCGGATTATCTGGACTGAAAGGCCAGGGCATACATGCGTATCTGCTTCACCATGGCCAGCAGGCCGTTGGAGCGCGTGGGGGAGAGATGTTCGCGCAGGCCGATGCGGTCGATGAAGTAGAGGTCGGCATCGAGGATGTCCTGCGGCGTCTGGTTGTCGAACACACGGATGAGCAGGCTGACGATGCCCTTCACGATGAGGGCGTCGCTCTCAGCCTGGAAGTGGATGCGGCCTTCGGGTGTGAGGTCGGCCTGCAGCCACACGCGGCTCTGGCAGCCGTCGATGAGGTTGCTCTCCGTCTTGTATTGCTCGTCGAGGGGCGGCATGCCGTTGCCCAGGTCGATGAGCAGCTGGTAGCGGTCCATCCAATCGTCGAAGTCCTGAAACTCCTCGATGATTTCGTCTTGTCGTTCGTTTAAATCCCCTAAGTCAGAGGGCTGGGGAGCTAAGCAGTCTTTATTCATTTGCTAAATTATATCACTTGGCAGGGAGGTCTTCGTTTGTTCAGGCCTCCCGCCCCCTAACTTTGGGAGCTTGTCAGTTTGAAAAGTTTGTCGCTGGGCCGCACCTTGGCGGTGACGGGGATGGCGATGCGCTGTCCTTGCGGCGCCTCCTCGACAGGATGGCCGTCGTTGTCGTGAATCTCGGTGGCGGTGAGATACATCACGCCGGTCGTGGGTCCGGTGACGAGCAGCTTGTCGCCCAGGCGGAAGGTGGTGGCTTCTACGGCAAACTCTCCCACGCCCAGCTTGGAGTAGTACTTGGTGGCCTTGCCGATGTAGACCTTCCGCTCCGTGGCGTTCGAGCCGTAGGTCTTGTTCCACTCGCCCATGAGCTGCCCCTGATAGTAGCCGTCCCAGAAGCCTCGGTTGAAGACGGTGGCCAGCCTACGGTCCCACTCGTCCTTGCGCTCCTCGGTGAAGGTGCCGTCGAGCACGGCCTGGATGGCCTCCTTGTAGCAGCGCACCGTCTGGTAGACATATTCCGGCCCGCGCGCGCGACCTTCAATTTTATATACGCGCACGCCCGCGCGCATAAGCCGGTCGATGAAACGGACGGTTTTCAGGTCCTTCGGACTCATGATGTATTTGTTGTCTATCTCCAGCTGGTGGCCCGTCTCATTGTCGGTGGCGGTATAGGAGCGTCGGCAAATCTGGATGCACTCCCCACGGTTGGCCGAGCGGTTGGCGGCATGCAGACTCATGTAGCACTTCCCACTGATGGCCATGCACAGGGCGCCGTGGCAGAACATCTCTATCCTGACCTGCTCTCCACTGGGGCCGCAGATATGCTCCTCCTCGATGTGGCGGTGAATCTCCGCCACCTGCTCCATGTTCAGCTCGCGCGCCAGCACCACCACGTCAGCAAACTGGGCATAGAAACGCAGGGCCTCGACATTGGAAATATTCAGCTGGGTGCTCAAGTGCACCTCCATAGGGAGTAGAGCGTGGAGACTTTTCCTGCAGTACTGCATCACGGCCACGTCGCTGGCGATGATGGCGCTGATGCCAGCCTCGCGGGCGGCATCCACTATCTGGTGCATCAGGGGGATGTCCTCGTCGTAGATGATGGTATTCACCGTGAGATAGCTCTTGATGCCATGCTCACGGCAGGTGGCGGCGATGTCCTTCAGGTCGTCGATGGTGAAGGCCGAAGCCGACCCGGCGCGCATGTTCAGCCGCTCAATGCCGAAGTAGACAGAGTCGGCTCCCGCCTGTATGGCGGCAGCCAACGACTCACGGCTCCCCACGGGAGCCATCACCTCGAAGTCTTCCATCTTTGCAATCATGGTGCAAAGGTACAAAAGAGTTAGGAGTTAGGAGTTAGGAGTTAGGAGTAATTCTTTCTCATTAACGCTTTTTAACTCCCGCTCCTGGCTCCTAACTCCAAACTCCCAGCTCAACGCAGTTTCCGCTCGAAGGGGGAAAGCGGCAGCCCCTCGAGGCTGTAGGCATCCACGCCGAGGGGGTTGTCCTTCCAGGCGTAGCGGAGGGCGGCGGGGGGCCCGTCGGGGAAACCGACGGGCACGAACACGGTGATGGTGGTGCCCTCGGCGGTGGCTTCGGCGTTGTGGAAGCGGCCGTCGCTGCCGGCCAGCTCGAAGTATTTCAGCGGGCCTGGGCGCAGGGGCTGGTCGAGGGTAAGGATGACCTTCCCCTCCTTCACCTCATGCGCGATGGCCCGTGGGAAGAGGTTTCCCCTCTTCCCAAACACCAGCTTGTCGAAACAAAGGCCGACGCGCTCGGCCACTTCCTTCTTGCGCAGGGGATGGATGTCTACCGTCTCGCCCAGGTCGATATTCACCACGCTCTCGGCGCAGGGGTCGGCCTCGGCCACCGTCCGCTGTGCCTCGCGGAGCTGTGCCCACCCGCTGTTGACAGGTTCGTTCTGAGGCGTGATGGGGCGCGGGAATCCCGTCTGCTGACGCCCGTCGTAGTTGGCCAGCTGCACGATGACAAACGGCATCTGCGGATTATGCCACAGGCTGCGCCAACAGCCCATCAGCTTTTTCAGATAGTCGGCGTAGGGAGCGGGATTGCCTGTGTTCGACTCTCCCTGATACCACACGACACCGCTGATGGCGTAGGGAGCCAGGGGATAGAGCACGGCATTATAGAGCGTGGTGGGCAGGTTCTGCAGCGACACATCGCCGCCAGGACAGGGGGGCATCTCGGCTCCCACATGGAATTTCCACGACGCACCTAGGGGGATGACATCTTTCGGCATGGGGTTCTGCGAGAAGCGGTCGTCGCCGAAACAGAGCATGTAGGGCTTCTCCGGGATGAAATGCACGGCGCCGTTCTTGTTGATGAAACGGATGGCTATCACGTTGTCGCCTTCCTGAAGCAGGCCCTCGGGGATGTCATAGCGGCGCGGCGGATACTGATAGCCCGTGCTTCCTATCCTTTTGCCGTTGAGGTAGGTGACATCCTGGTCGTAGAGCGTCCCCAGCAACAGCCTGGCAGGCTTTCCTGCGTGCTCCTTGTCTATCTGGATATGCTGGCGGAGCCATACGGAGCCTGTTCCGCGCCAGCTCCAGCTGTTCTGGTCGATGGTTTTCCAGTCGGCATCCTCATAAGCGGGAAGAGGATAAGCCCGCACTTGGTCTTCCTTGTCGAGCAGCTCATTCCACTGTCTGCCGGCCTCGCCATTGGCCTGCGACTGTGCCCTCACGTAGTTGTCGTTCTGGAAGAACGCCACCCGCTTCATCAGCATGGGATAGTCGGTCATCAGGGAGTCCGACGATATCCAGGCCTCGATGGGTGTGCCGCCCCAGCTGTTGACGATGATGCCCTGTGGCACGCCCGTCTGCTGCTGCATGCGCTGCCCCAGAAACGAGCCCACGGCCGAGAAGAGCCAGGCGTTCTGCTTGTTCAGCGGTTTCCAGTTGATCTGCGTGGGGCGTATGTCGTCCTTCACGCCGTGCGTGCTGGTCTCGTTCTGCACGCGGAACAGCTTCACCTGCGGGTTGTCGAAGGCATCTATCTCCTTCACATACCAGGGGTAGACGCGCTCTATGGTGACGTCGATGTTCGACTGGCCGCTGAGAAGCCACACGTCGCCAAGAGAGACGTCCTTGATGAGTTGAGCGTTGGCTACTGCATCAGAACCCATCGCGGTAGCAAGCTCTACGCCCTTCACGATACACGCTACACTCAAGGCGTACCCTCCCCCGGCCTTCATCTTCTTGTTCTTGGGCAGGGTGACACGCCAGCGGCCTTCGTCGTCGGCGGTGGCGGCGGCGGTGGTGAGCACCTTTCCCTTGGCGTCGAGCAGACTGACTGCGACCTCCTCTCCCTTGTCCGCCCATCCCCAGACGGGAATATCCACACCGCGTTGCAGCACCATGCCGTCCTGGAACAGCTGGGGCATTCTCACCTTGGCTTGAGCCAGCACCATGCACATCAGCATGGCCATCGTCATAAAGAGTTTCTGTTTCATAGTTGTTGATATACAAATGATAGTGCAAAAGTACGCAAAATCTTCGATGAAACCATGTTTTTTTCTTTCTTATTCGCAGGATGAAACAAATAATAATGATTCTGTTACAAGCAAACGCACGCTTTTCCTGAAAAAAGTGCTACCTTTGCACAAAATTATTATTAACAAAAAACAAACAGAATGACTCAAAATGTTGCTACCACAGAAGCTAAAGGCTTCTACAAACTAACGTGGCTCCAGCGCATCGGCTTCGGCTCGGGCGACCTTGCCCAGAACCTGATTTTCCAGACTGTGGCATGTTACTTAATGATTTACCTGACAACGGTATTGAAATTAAATCCTGCATTTGTCAGCGGACTGATTCTCACGGTCCGACTTATCGACTGCTTCTGGAGTCCTGTAGTCGGGCGCTATATCGACAACCGCAATCCCAAGCTAGGAAAATATCGCACCTACCTTCTCTACGGCGGCATCCCCCTGACCGTTGCAGCCTGCCTGCTGATGCTTCCTCAGGCAGCTGAATGGAGCATGACAGCGAAGATTATCTATGCCACCGTCAGCTACACCTTGCTGAGCATGATCTATTCCGTTGTCAACATTCCCTACGGTTCCATCATGGCCAGTATGACTCGTGACAACGATGAAGTGCTCATTCTCACCTCTACACGAATGGTTTGTGCCAATATCGGTCAGATTGTGGTCCAGGCTGGCTTCCCCATCGGACTCGCCATGTGTGTCCATACAGCCATCGACTGGAATCAGGCTACCTTCATGGCCATTGGCACCATTCCAGCTTTCGTCATCCTGCCTTCTCTGCCCATGCTGAAGAAATGGCTGGGTAAGAAAGGCCTTTACTATACACTACTCTCCATCGGCCTGATTGGCTTTGCCATATTGTTCTGCATCGGAAAATTCTTCGATGTGGCAAATCTCAACACCCTAGTCCAGATTGCAAAGGTCATGACGGGCGTCGGACTGCTCGTAGGTTCTCTGATGTGGGCTTTGGTTCCTGAAGTCATCACCGAGGCAGAATATCGCACCGGGAACAGGCCCGCTGCCACAGTGAACGCGCTGGCCGGCGTGGCCTTCAAGGCTGGTTTCTCCATTGCCGGCTGGATTACGCCTTTGGTAATGGGCTGGATAGGCTTCAACTTTGCCAGCGAAGAGTCGGCCCTGCCCACCGCACCAAGTGCTTGGTTTATTGTCACTTGCGTGTTTGCTCTCGTCGGTTTTGTGCTGCTGATGCTTTGCTTCATGGGCAGCAAGGAGAATATCACCACGACCCCCGAGAAGCCCGTCTCCTTTGGTGAAATGTGGCAGGAGTTCAAGGCCAACAAGTGCCTCCAGCTGGTGCTGAGCATCTTCGTGGTGGTGTTCCTGGCATCGTTTATCAGCGCTCCGGTCAATGCCTATTACACCAAGCTGGCTAACTATTCGGACATCGCACAGAATGCCATCCTGGTGTTCACTTGCATCATTCCCGCCCTGCTTCTGATTGTCGTAGGCTACCTCATCTACAAGTATCCTCTGACAGACGAGAGACTCGACCAGATCAACAGGGAAATCGAGGCCCGCTCGGCCAATGAGTGATTGGGCGGAGCCACTGATGTCTTTTTTGACACTGATTGGACTGATTGGACTGATTGAACTGATTCTGATTTAACCGATGATGGATTATCTGCTATCAGAGAAGACTGGCGAAATACTTCAAGCGTTCTTCCATGTGTACAATGAGCTTGGATATGGTTTTCTGGAACGCGTCTATAAGAATGCCTTATATAAGGAGTTGAAAAGACGTGGCTTTGATTGCAGCACAGAACGCAGTATTCCCGTCTATTATGAGGGAGAGCTAGTTGGAGATTTCTTTGCAGATATCATTGTCGATAGCAATATTATATTAGAGTTGAAGGCAGTGAAACAACTCATGCCTGAACATGAGGTTCAGTTGATGAATTATCTACGGGCAACGGATGCCGAGGTGGGCTTATTGCTCAACTTCGGCCCGGAACCACAGAAACGCCGAATAGTATTTACAAATGACAGAAAGAAAGGCTACATGAATAAGTTAGGCCACTGATGTCTTTTTGACACTGATTTTACGATTGGACTGATTTTGCTAATTTGGCCTCGCCATAGGAATCAGATCAGAAAAGAAAAGATCAGTTTAATCAGTCCAATCAGTAAAATCAGTGTCAAATAAAAAAACAGCGTCATATATTTAAACAGAGTCAAATAACTTACAACAATGAAAGCAAGGTATCTCTTCCCCCAAGACTACATGGCCGACCCTGCGGCCCACGTATTTAACGGACGCCTGTACATCTACCCGTCGCACGACCGCGAATGCGACAATGTGTTCGACGACGACGGCGGACACTTCCAGATGCGCGACTACCATGTCCTCTCCTTCGACAATGTGGAGACCGACCCCGCCACCGACCACGGTGTCATCCTCGACCAGGACCAGGTGCCCTGGGTGGAGAAACAGCTGTGGGACAGCGACGTCGTCGAGAAGGACGGCAAGTACTATCTCGTCTTCTCGGCCAAGGACTACAACGGCGAGTTCCACCTCGGCGTGGCCATCGCCGACCGTCCCGAAGGACCGTTCATCCCGCAGGAGCACCCCATCCGTGGCGCCTACAGCATCGACCCCTGCGTGTTCAAGGACGACGACGGCGCCATCTACTGCTACTACGGCGGACTGTGGGGCGGACAGCTGCAGTGGCATGTGCCCCTGAGCGTGAAGCCGCTCAGGCAGCCCGACACCGAGCCTGCTCCCGCCGGCTATGTCGACATCGGCCATGCCTCCGACAAGAAGACGGAGCTGTGGGCACCCGCCGACGCTCCTGCCCTGAGCAGCTTTGTGGCCCGCATGAGCGACGACGTGCTGCAGTTCACCGAGGCTCCGCGCCCCGTGGTCATCATCGACAAGGACGGTCAGCCCCTGCGTGCCGACGACCCGCACCGCTTCTTCGAAGCTTCGTGGATGCACAAGTACAACGGGAAATACTATTTCAGCTACTCCACCGGCGACAGCCACTTCCTCTGCTATGCCATCGGCGACAACCCCTACGGCCCGTTCACCTATCAAGGTGTCATCCTGGAGCCTGTCGTGGGCTGGACCACCCACCACTGCATTGTGGAGTTCAAGGGACAGTGGTACCTCTTCTACCACGACTGCGTGCCCTCGAACGACATCACCCACCTGCGCTCGCTGAAGGTGCAGCGGCTGTTCTACCGCGAAGACGGCACCATCGAGCCTGTGGTAAACGAATAAGAATCATCAAGTTACGCACAAGTGACTAACCGAGAGCTGATAGAACGATTTTACAGCGACTGTCGCGACGAGCTGCTCGCATTTGCGGGCAGCCGTCTCGGCGGCGATATTTGTCTGGCCGAAGACCTGGTGCAGGAAGTATTCCTGCGCCTGCTTTCCGACGAGCACCGTGTCATCACGCCCGACACACTCCGCAGCCTGGTCTATACGATGACGAGCCACCTCATAGCCGACCACTACCGCCGCCTGTTCTATCAGCGCCTATATGCACAGCGCATGCAGGCCGACAACCTGAAGACCTACAACATAGAGCCTGCCGTCTATGCCCACGACACGCTGGCCTGCATAGAGCGACGGCTCAGCCGACTGCCGCAGTCCACAGCAGAGATTTATCGTCTCCACCTTTACGGCGGGATGAAAGTGGCGGAGATTTCCCGTCATCTGCAGCAGGACTATAAGGCAGTGGAGTACCGGCTCGGACAGGCCCGTCGCGAGGTGCGCCGCCTGCTGCGCCGTTCGTCTTAACGCGCGCGCACGCACGCGCTAGACTTGGCAAAAAAAGGCGCTACAAGCGCTACTTTACCAACCAATCTTCTGTCATTCAGCGCATTATCTGTAGCTACAAGGCTCCGTTTGGAGCTACTCTAGTAGCTACACTTCTGTTACTGGCCGTTTTCTCCCGAATTCTCTAGAGAATGTGACCAAAAGGCGCCGCCGTTTGGAAAAACACGAACGCCGTTTGAAAAAATGCGAACGCCGTTTGGGAAAATACGAACGCCGTTTGGAAAAACGCGAACGCCGTTTGGGAAAATACGAACGCCGTTTGGAAAAACGCGAACGCCGTTTGGGAAAACGCGAACGCCGTTTGGAAATATCGGAAGTACTGAATCCACCACCCCCGCCTGTAGCTACCAAAGTAGCTCCGAACGGAGCCTTGTAGCTACCGACAATTCGCTGACCAGCAAACTATTGAGCAGCAATGTAGCTCTTGTAGCGCCATTTCCTTGCGCGTGTTTATCGTGCATACACGTGCGCGAGACCTGTAATGGTCGAAATGATGAAGCAGGGCCTGCAAATGATAAAAAAGAAAAAAAAAGTAAAATTTATTTGTAGTTACATTTTTTTTCATTACCTTTGCAAGCTAGAATACTATACAACAAAACTTTTTTATTTACTAACTTTTAAATTTATCGCTTATGAAATTTTCAAAACTACTCGTTTTGAGCGCACTCTGGCTAGCAGGCCTGGGTGCCAATGCGGCAAACCTGAACGAGCGTGTAGCTCCGGAGACGCCGGATTTCACGTACTTCGATGATGTCGAGCTGATCAACAAGACAGCTGTCGACTTCGTTGTGGGCGACTGCTACGTGCTCTACAACAAGGGTGCCGAGAAGTACTACTTCGAAGGCAATGCCTGGGGCACACAGGCCACTGGTTCTATCGACCAGGCCATGATTGTGCGCTTCGTCATGCCTAGCGGCAAGACCCTGGACGACAAGCAGCTCTACCTGCGCAACAACGTGCCCAACAAGAATGAGCAGTGGATGACGGCTTTCGTCACCTTCGACGCCAAGGTCACTGGCGTCTATGGAGACGGCACTCCCGCCCTCTTCGTTGACAACAGCGACGGCACCGCTGCCCTGATGTGGGTGGAAGGTGTTGGCGACAAGACCTATCGCATCAGCATCTCCGAGAGCAACTCCAATGCACAGCCCGAGGGTTGCTTCATGGGTATCGACCCCAACGGCCCCGGTGTGGAAGGTGGCGAGGACGGCACTTGCATCATGCCGAAGCTGTCGCCCGACATCGAAGGCGTGTGCCTGGACTGGGAGTTCTATCCCGTGCCTGAGTGGACCAGCTACTTCAAGGAGAAGGACATCTACGACAAGTCTGAGGAGCTGCGCAAGCAGATTGAGGCTGCCGAGTCGGCTGGTATCAATGTCGACGCTGCCGTGGCCGTCTACAACGACCTGAACTCCACCATCGCACAGATGCAGGCTGCCATCGAGGCCCTGCAGGCTGCTATGGCCGGAGGCCTGAGCGGTGCTACGCCCGACAACCCCGTAGACGCTACGAACCTCATCCAGAACCCGAACTTCGACGATGCCAGCAACGAAGGCTGGGAGGGCACCAAGCCCAACATGGTCGGCTCTGGCTCACACGGCCCCGCCAACGTGGCTGAGGTGTACAACAACACCTTCGACACCTATCAGAAGCTCGCTGCCTTGCCCGCCGGTGTCTATGCACTGCGTGCCAACACCGCTTTCCGTGGCTCTTGGGAAGACCTGGAGAACGGCACACCCGCTGCCGCCAAGCTCTACATCATTGCCGGTGGAGAGGAGCAGTCGGTTCCCTTCAACAACATCTGGTCGTGCTACAACACCGTGTCAATGGCCGGTGCTACCGAATTTGGCACCTCAGCTGCTGAGAACGGCCATGGCGGCTACTACTCGCCCAACGACCCCTCTGCCTTCCGTCTCTACGAGGAGGCTGGCTACTACAAGACCACGCTGTTCTTCGACATGCCCGAGGGTGATCTCCAGTTTGGCGTGAAGAACCCTGCCAAGTGCACCGACGGTTGCGACAACTGGTCGATTTTTGACACCTTCTCGCTGATGTACTATGGCAACGAGCCTGGCTCTTACCAGAAGTGGGTGGAGCTCAGCCTGCCTGAAATTCCCGAGGATGCCTTCTATACAGAGGCTTACATGGACGCCTTCAAGGCAGCCGCCACTGAGATGGCAGCTACCAACCGTGAAGAGGCCTTGGCAGCCATCGAGGGTCTGAAGCCCTACGTCGAGGCACTGCAGGAGAACATCAAGCTGTGGGCACAGTGGAAGGAACTGCTGGCTGAAGTCCTCGGCTATGTCATCGACGAGAAATACGCCTGGACTGACGCAGCCGGCGAACTGAGCGACTACCTCGACCTGGATGCTGTTGACATTGAGGACGCCCGCGCTCTGACCAACGAGGAGCTGGTGGCCGAGATGGATAAGCTGAAGGACCTGATTGAACTGATGAAGAAGCAGCAGCTGGAAGGCTGGCAGCCTGGTCAGAATGTTACCTACCTGCTCACCAATCCTGGCTATCAGGAAGGCGGTAAGGGATGGACCGTTGAAGGCGGCGGCACCTCTGGCAGCCCGCTGGACAACAAGAACTTCGAGGTTTACCACGTTGACAACTTCAACGTTTGGCAGGAGGTAAACGCTGCCCTGCCCGGCGTGTACGAGATTCAGGTTCAGGGCTTCAGCCGCTACGACGGTGGCGCTGCTACCGGCGACGTGGAGAGCTGCCCCGATGCTCCCATCTTCCTCTACATGAACTCGGCTACGACCCGCTTCCCCAACCTCTGGTCGGCTCCTATGCCCGAGGGCACATACGGTAACGATGAGCGTCTGGAGAGCTGGTACCTGGCTACCGACGCTGCCGGCAACGAGTATCCCAACTCCATGGGTTCTGCCTCGCAGGCATTCGACCTGGGTCTGTATCAGATGAGCACCTTCGGTGTTGTCCGCGAGGGCGAGACCATGCGCATCGGCGTGAAGGGCACGAACTGCGGACAGAACTGGTGGACACTGTGGGATAACTTCCAGATTATCTATCAGGGCACACAGGCCGACGTGGTGAAGCCCGCCCTGGAGGCTGCCCTGCTGCAGATTGACGCCACGAAGCCCATGGGCAAGAGCATCAAGGCTTCTGTCGACCAGCTGATTGCCGAGGCTAATGCCGCTATGGAAACCAACGACGGCGATGCCATGTTCAAGGCTCTGAACGATGTCTACGACCTCATCGACGCCATCCGCGAGTCGGTGGCCCTGTTCGAGAAGCTCCAGGCAGCTTCCGAGAGCCTGATTGAGGTGGCCAACCAGAGCACTTCGGCCATGAAGAGCGAGGCTCTGACTCTGGCTGAGCAGATTCAGAACGGCATCTACGACTGCGCTTACGAGAACGAGGAAGTGGACGGCCTGATGAAGCAGATTGCCAGCATGAAGACCAAGCTGCGCCTGCCTGACGACGTGAACACCGCCAGCGACGAGGCTCCTGTCGACGTGACCGCTATCATCGACACACCGAGCTTCGAGAAGGACGGCACCAACAGCATCGACGGCTGGACCGCTACCGGTCAGAAGTTTGGTAACGAGGATCAGCTCTCGGCCCTGGCTCTGGAGTCATGGGAGAGTGTCTTCCATATCTATCAGGACATCGTGGGTCTGCCCGACGGTATCTACACACTGAAGGTGAACGGCTGGCAGCGCACTGCTAATCCCACCTACCTCTATGCTGAGTCGGGCGACCAGACCTTCTCGAAGGAGCTCATCAAGCAGGCCGACGGTCTGCCCGAGGGCATGACTGCTCCCAACACGCTGATTGACGCCCGCAACATGTTCGACGAGGAGACCTTCATGAACGAACTCATCGTGAAGGTGGCCAACGAGCAGCTGCGCATCGGCATCCGCAAGGACAAGAGCTCTGGCAGCGACTGGATTGTCATCGACGACTTCCAGCTCTGGTACTACGGTGCCAACAGCGCACTGACGCCCGATCCCGACCACGCTACCGTCATTGAGAGCGTTGCCGAAGGCACCACTGTCAAGGTGGAGTACTTCACGCTGGACGGCCGCAAGGCTACCTCCATGCAGAAGGGCATCATGATCCAGAAGGTGACCTTCGAGAACGGCACCGTCATGGTGAAGAAGATTCGCAAGTAGTCTTTTCCTGAAGAAGGATTCGGGAAGATGCTTCCCGACACTTCAATCATCGCAAACGCTGCGAGGCCACCCGGCTTCGCAGCGTTTGCGTTCTAGCCCAGCGTCACCCCCCCCCAAACGACTGTAGGGACAGACCTTGTGTCTGTCCGCAGCCGCAAAAGTTACTTCATCCATTTGCGGACAGACACAAGGTCTGTCCCTACGAGCGTCACCCAGACAGAATTCGGTCAACCAGCTTCGCAGCGTTTGCGTTCTATCCCCCCCCAAACGACTGTAGGGACAGACCTTGTGTCTGTCCGCAACCGCAAAAGTTACTTCATCCATTTGCGGACAGACACAAGGTCTGTCCCTACGAGCACCACCCAGACAGAATTCGGTTACTTCTTCATTTGCGGACAGACACAAGGTCTGTCCCTACGAGCGTCACCCAGACAGAATTCGATTACTTCTTCATTTGCGGACAGACACAAGGTCTGTCCCTACGAGAGGATTCAAGGTGAAACAGTGTGACAAGGGAAGATAAATTGTACCATTCAGATATACACCGAAAAAAAAACAGGAAAAAAGACACGAGTTACATTTTTTTTCCGTATCTTTGCAACCGAAAACAATCGTATGACGATGTTTCACAAAATTAAACTATTTATTTACTAACTTTTAATATCAAACGCTTATGAAATTAAGAAAACTACTCGTTTTGAGCGCACTCTGGCTAGCAGGCCTGGGTGCCAATGCGGCAAACTTGAACGAGCGTGAAGCTCCCTACGAGCCTGAGTTCTTCTCGTTCGACGATGTCGAGCTGATCAACAAGACAGCTGCCGACTTCATTGTGGGCGACTGCTACGTGCTCTACAACAAGGGTGCTGCGAAGTACTACTACCAGGGCAACGCCTGGGGCACACAGGCCACCGGTTCCATCGACCAGGCCATGATTGTGCGCTTCGTCATGCCCAGCGGCAAGAGCCTGGACGACAAGCAGCTCTACCTGCGCAACTATGTGCCCAGCAAGAGCAACTGGATGACCGCTTTCGTCACCTTTGACGGCAAGGTCACCGGCGTCTATGGAGATGGCGTGCCCGCTCTGTTCGTTGACAACAACGACGGCTCCGCTGCCCTGCTGTGGGTGGAAGGCGTCGGCGACAAGACCTACCGCATCAGCATCTCCGAGAGCAACACCAATGCACAGCCCGAGGGTTGCTTCATGGGCATCGACCCCAACGGCCCCGGTGTGGAAGGTGGCGAGGACGGCACTTGCATCCTGCCGAAGCTGTCGCCGGAGACAGAAGGCGTGTGCCTGGACTGGGAGTTCTACCCCGTTCCTGAATGGACCAGCTACTTCAAGGAGCTGGACATCTTCAACATGTCGGAAAAGCTGAAGGAGCTCATAGAGACTGCCGAGGCTGCACGTGTCGACGTGAGCGCTGCCGTGGCCGTGTACAACGACCCGAACGCCACCGTCGAGCAGATGGAGAAGGCTATGGACGACCTGCGCGTGCTGATGGCTAATGCACTGAGCGGCGCTTCGGAGGAAAATCCCCTCGACGCCACCTTCATGCTGAAGAACGCCAACTTCGACTCGGGCAACGTGGACGGATGGGACATCACCTACACGGCCAACTCGAATGAGGCTACGAACATCGGCTATCAGAACAACAGCACCTACACCAACGGCGACGTGGTGCTTTCCGGATTCATCGAGGCCTGGAAGAACACCAACACGCCCAACTACCTTGGCGACGGCAGCATCACGCAGACCGTGCGCTCGCTGCCTGCCGGTAAGTACATGCTCGGCGTAGACGTGATTGCCAACAACCAGGGCCGCAAGAGCGTGGACGGCAATCCCGACGGACTGCCCGACGACGTGGAGCTCTTTGCCACCGCTTCTGCCGACGGCAAGACCTACAAGACCAACATGGCTACCCGCAACGGTGCTCCTGAGCACTTCGAGTTTAACTTCATCCACACCGGCGGCGACATGACCATGGGTCTGCGCGTAGTGGGCAGTGCCGAGGCAGAGATGCCCGCCAACTGGATTGCTATGGACAACCTTACACTGACCTATTTCGGAGAGGTGAAGGAAGATCCCGACAAGGTGCTGATGGACATGGTGGTACAAGAGGCGCTGAAGGCATATCCGCTGGACGATCTTGACGACGTCGTGGCCTACGTAGGCGACAAGGATGCCTTCAAGGCTGCCATCGAGGAGGCACAGGCTGCCACAGAGGGCTACCTGGAACTGATGGAGAAGGTGCAGGCCGCACAGAAGCAGCTCGACGCCAGCGTCGCTGCCTACAAGACTTTTGCCAAGAAGCAGGAAGACTGGATGACAAAGGCCGTCAGCTTCAACTTCGACAACGACGCATGGGCTGAGTTCTGCGACTTCGCCGACAGCGGCGCTTCGGCTGAAGGCTATCCCGAGCTGCTGCCCCTGGAGGTGCTCGAGCAGATGAGCCTGACCATCGAGGAAATCAACGCTTACATCGCACAGGTGGACGCACTCTTCAAGAAGGCATTTGCAGGCAGTCTGGAAGAAGGCTCCGACGTGACCATGCTGCTGGCCAACGCCGACCTGATGGAAGGCCGCACCGGCTGGACAACGTCTTCGACAGGCGGTAACTTCCAGCCTGGAGGCTTCGACCTCTACAAGGTGTTCGAGGCATGGCATGCCACCAACTTCAACTTCTCGCAGACCATCAGCGACCTGCCCATCGGCGTGTACGAGCTTTCTACGCAGGGCTATGTGCGCTACCTCGACGGCCAGGATGCTATCAACCGCGCCGAAGAGCGTCCCGCCAACATCCCCATCTACATCTACATGAACGACTCGAAGGCCAACCTGCCCAACTGGCTTGACTTCCCGCAGGAGCCTGGCTTCTTCGACAACTTCAACACGCAGATTACGGAGAACGGCTGGAAGGCAAATCCGTCGACGGCAACCTACCTCGCCGACAGCGAAGGCAAGGAATATCCCGACAACATGACCGGCGCCGCTGCCGCTTTCTACAACAACTCCTACACTGTACGCACATACGGTCTGGTGGCCAACGAGGGTGAGACATTCACCGTGGGTATCAAGGGCGATGTGTCTGAGGCACAGTACTGGCCGCTCTGGGGACAGTTCAAGCTCATCTACCGTGGCTTCAACGCCGAGGTCATCGCTGAGGCACTCGACGCCGCTCTGCCGATGATCGACACCAGCAAGCCCATGGCCAAGTCGCTCTTCGACAAGGCCAGCGAAATGCAGGCTGCCGCCCAGGAAGCCAAGGCTTCTGCCGACGGAGAGAAGATGTTTGCCATCCTGAAGGAAATCTATCAGCTCACGGAGAACATCAACGAGAGTGTTGCCCTGTTCGCCAAGCTGCAGACAGCTGCTGAAGACCTGATTACCGTGGCCAACGAGAGCGGCTCCGCACTGAAGAACGAGGCCCTCACCCTGGCTGACGAGATTCAGATGGCCATCGACGGCCGCACCATCGAGAATGCCGATGCCGAGGAGTACCTCGTCAAGATTGCCGGCATGAAGACCAAGCTCCGCCTGCCCGACGTGAGCGGCGCCAGCGACGAGGCTCCTGTCAACGTGACCGCCATCATCGAGACTCCGGGCTTCGAGAAGGACGGCACCAACAGCATCTATGGCTGGACGGCTACCGGACAGAAGTTCGGCAACAGCGACCAGCTCTCGGCGCTGGCTCTGGAGTCGTGGGAGAGCGTGTTCAACATCTATCAGGACATCATCGGCCTGCCCGACGGCATCTACACCCTGAAGGTGAACGGATGGGAGCGCACGGCCACACCGACCTACCTCTATGCAGAGTCTGGCGACCAGGCATTCTCCAAGGAGCTCATCAAGCAGGAAGAGGGCCTGCCCGAGGGCGTGAATGCTCCAAACACCCTGATTGACGCCCGCAACATGTTCAGCGACGAAGTCTTCATGAACGAGCTTATCGTGAAGACTGTCGGCGAGAAGCTGCGCATCGGCGTCCGCAAGGACGAGACCTCCAGCGCCGACTGGATTGTCATCGACGAATTCCAGCTCTGGTACCACGGTGCCAACAGCAGCCTGACACCCGATCCCGACAATGCTACTGGCGTAGAGGGCATCGCTGCCGGCACCACGGTCAAGGTGGAATACTTCACCCTGGACGGACGCAAGGCCAACAGCCTGCAGAAGGGCATCATGATCCAGAAGGTGACCTTCGAGAACGGCACCGTCATGGTGAAGAAGATTCGCAAGTAGGCACTACACAACACTTCAATAACGCTTGCGCTGCGAGGCTTATCGGCCTCGCAGCGCTTGTTTTTGCCAGAGAGCAGTGTTAAAAGCACACCTCTTTTACACATTATTAAAAAAAATCTTTGAAAAATGATACGAGTTTTTAAAATTTTGATTAACTTTGTAGCCGAAAAGTGCCGTGAGGGCGCGAATACTGTTAATAACGATTAATCGGAATCAACTATTGTTTACTAACTTTGCTTTCCAAAGTAAAGGATTTGACGGTCTGGAAACCATTGAGGACCGTGGACTTTCGGCTATGTACGACGCTGCTTGACGCACGTGCCGTACTGCTACTGCTATGGATGAATCTATGAACTAATATTAATAATAAACCAAAACCTATGAAACGAAAAACTATCATGAAGCAAGGACGGCGGGTAGTACTGACTACCTGCGGACTGCTGGTAGGGGCTAGCGTGTTGCAGTCGTGTAAGGACGACGTGCTCACCGGCCAGCCGGAATGGCTAGGCAACTCCATCTACGAGCGGCTGCAGGAAGAAGGCAACTACACCACCGTGATGCGTCTTGTGGATGACCTCGGCCAAGCAGAGGTCTTGAAGCACACAGGCTCGAAGACGCTGTTTGCCGCCGACGACCAGGCCTACCAGCAGTGGTTCCAGACCAACTCGTGGGGCGTGCGCAGCTACGAGAAGCTGTCGGAGGCTCAGAAGAAACTTCTTCTGAACAACTCGATGATCAACAACGCCTACCTCATCGAGCTCATGTCAAACGGTAAGGCACAGGGCGATGCCGCCACACCCGAGTTCGGACGTACCATGCGCCGCGAGACGGCCGTGAGCATCTACGACTCGGTCTATGTGATGCCGCCCTCGAAGATGCCCGACACGAAGGCATGGGCGTACTACAAGCAGACAGGCAAGTCGATTCCCATCTTTATGGACGGCACGACGGCCCCGATGATTCACTTCCTGCCCGCCTACATGCAGTACAACAAGATTACTGCCGAAGACCTGGCCATCCTCACCAACCATCAGGCCACGTCCATCAACGAGGCTTGGGTGAACGGCAAGAAAGTGACAGAAGCCGACATCACCTGCAAGAACGGCTACATCCAGAAGGTGGAGGGCGTCATCGAATCGTCGCCCAACATGGCCGAGATTGTGCGCCAGCATGCAAACATGTCGATGTGGAGCCACCTGCTGGACCGCTTCGCAGCACCCTACTACCATGCCGCAGGCACACGCGAGTACAACCGTATATATAATAATGAGGACTCTGTCTTCACCCTGCGCTACTACAGCAAGCGCTCACTGGGCGGCGAGGCCAACGAGCGCGACCCGAAGGGCAACCCCGTCAGCGCAACGCTGAGCTTCGACCCGGGATGGAACCAGTATATCGACGCCAACTCGAACAACGACCTGCACTTCGACGCCGGTGCCATCATCGTTCCCACAAACGAGGCCCTGGAGGCCTGGTGGAACAATGAGGGCCGCGACCTGAAGGACGAGTACAAGGAATGGGACTCCATTCCCGATGCCACCATCTCCAAGCTCCTCAACGTGAACATGCTCTCCACCTTCTCTGAGAGCGTGCCCTCGAAGTTTGAGAGCGTGCTGAACGACGCCAAGGAGACGCTGGGCATCACCAAGGAAGATGTGGACAGCTGCTTCATGGGCTGCAACGGCGTGGTCTACCTGACAAACAAGGTGTTTACGCCGGCTGAGTACAGCTCAGTGGCCTATCCCGCCCTGGCTCATGCCTCGACCATGAACACCATCTACTGGGCCATCGACTATCGCAACTTCCTGCCCTACCTGCTCTCCATGGACTCGAAGTATGCGCTGATGATCCCAACCAACGGTGCCATGCTGTCGTTCATCGACCCCGCCACCTACGGCAACTCAAACACACTGAAGGACCAGAGCGGCGCCGACAGCCTGACCGTGGAGGCCGCCGACCTGATTATCTTCAAATACGACAATACGAAAGGCTCGTCGGAGAAAGTACAGGCCTCACGCTGGGCTTGCACCATCGATGCCAACGGCAATATCACCAGGACGGGTGAGAGAGCCAAGCAGGCCGAAGGCTCGGTGGCACGTAATGTCATCAACACCATGCTCGACCAGCTGATGGATCAGCTCATCATCGTCATCCCCGACAAGTCGATGACCCTGGAGGACTACATCAGCGCCGGCTATACCTACTTCAAGTCGAAGGGTGGCTCCATGACCCGCGTCACCCGTGGCGCCGACGGACAGCTGGCCTTCGAGGGCGGCTTCCAGATAGAGCACGGCGGCAACGCCATCGCCTCCAGCATGCGCTATCCGAAGGTGAACGGCGTCAGCTATCAGCTGGACACCGTGCCCGGCGACAGGTCGTCGAAACTGCCCATGGGTGCAGAGAAGTCGCTTTATATCATGCTGAAGGAACATCCTGAGTACCAGAACTTCAGAAACCTGCTGGAGAACGACTACAGCAACCTGCTCACCCAGAAGATGAGCGGCAAGAACCCCGGCTTGCAGGCACAGGAGAACAAGAACCTGCGTCTGTTCGACAACTATAACTATAACGTCTATATCCCCACCAACGAGTCCATAGAGAAGCTGCAGAACGACCAGATTCTGCCCCAGTGGAACGAGCTGGAAATGGGCGACGACAACGACGAGGTGGTAGACAGCATCTGCCAGGCAGAAGGATGGTATGACCTCGGTCTGGACAGGAACACCGTACAGACCAAGGTGAAGGAAGCCATCACCACCATCGTCACCGACTTCATCCGCTATCATGTGCAAGACCACTCCGTGGCCATCGGCATGGCATCCGACAGCTACACCAAGGTGAAGTACGAGAGCATGAAGCGCAACCTTGCTACCGGACGATTCTTCCCGCTGGAGGTGACGTTCGACACAAGCAGCATGACGGTGACCGACAATGCGGGCAACGTGCGCCATGTGGTGACCACGCCCGGACTGTATAACAACATCGGACGCGAATACTGGTTCGACGGCTCGGGCAATAGCGCCCGCCTCTACATGGCCAGTAACTTCGTTGCCCACCTCATCGACGGACCGCTGCTGTCTGAGACTCCGAGACCTTGGAGACAGATTGTGAGAGAAGCACTAATCCAGTAAAAGGTAAAAAAGTAAAAAAGTAAATCCTATGAAGATAAACGTATTCAAAAGGGTAGGACGGATGGTAAAGTATCTTTTACCTCTTTACATTTTTACCCTTCTTCCTTTAAGTTTGAGGGCACAGGAAATTACGTCGGTTCACGGAACGGTGAGCGACGAGCTGGGCGGACTGATGGGTGCCACCGTGTGTGAGATCGATGCCAACGGCCGTATCATCAACTCGGCAGTCACCGACCTCAACGGTAACTTCACCATGAAGGTGAAGAACACCAAGGACAAGATCCGCTTCACCTATGTGGGTATGTCCGCACAGGTGCTGCCCATCAATAAGACCACCTTCAACATCCACATGAAGAGTGCCACCACCATCAAGGAAGTGGTGATTAATTCGAAGAAACGCGCCAACGGCAATGGCCTGCCCATTCCCGAGCGTGAAATCTCATACGCCTCGCAGACCATCTCCATGAAGGAATTTGAGGGTCTGGGCATGACCACCATCGACGAAGCCCTGCAGGGACGTATCGCCGGTCTGGACATCATCGGCAACTCTGGTGACCTGGGTGCCGGCTCTACCATGCGTCTGCGTGGCGGCGGCTCGCTCTCCACACTGACTGATGCCAACCCGCTTATCGTCGTCGACGGTAACATCCGCGAGGTGAACCTCGACAACTTCGATATGGCCGGTGCCAACAATGAGAAGTTTGCCGAACTGCTGAACATCAACCCTGAGGACATCGCCAGCATTACCGTGCTGAAGGATGCCGCCGCCTGTGCCGTCTACGGCTCACAGGGTGGTAACGGTGTCATCGAGCTGACCACCAAGCGTGGTTCGCGCGGCAAGCCCCGTGTGACCTACTCGCTGAAGCTCACCGGCACCTACCAGCCCAAGGGCTACGACCTGCTGAACGGTGACGACTACACGATGATGCTGAAAGAGGCCTACTTCAACCCCCGTCAGGATGACAATGCCTCTGACGCTGAGCGTATTCCTGAAATCAACTACCTCGACAACACCGGCGGCTTCGCAGAGTGGCGCCAGTACCGCGACAACACCGACTGGCGTGACGCCGTCACACAGTGGGGCTTGCGCCAAAACCACTACGTCACCATCAGCGGTGGCGGTGAGAAGGCATCCTTCCGCATCGGCGGCGGCTTCGACCATGAGACGGGTACGATGATCAAGCAGAAGCTGAACCGCTTCTCCACCCGTGTGGCACTGGACTACAACGTGTCGGAGCGCATCCGCGTAAGCACCAACTTCTCGCTGACCTATACGAAGAACGACCGAAACAGCGACGGTCTGCTCAACCTGGCATTGAAGAAGATGCCTAACATGAGCATCTACGAGAAAGACCCGCTGACAGGCGAGGACACAGATGTCTACTACACCATCCCGCAGCTGTCGCAGCAGGAAATCAATGCCCGTGGCGGCACCGATGTTTTCTCAGGCGACCAGCGCACCTACGTCAACCCCGTGGCATCGGCTAACCTGGCCAAGAACCAGCAGCGCACCTACGACATGAGCCCCGAGCTCATCATCGACTACAATCTGCTGGGCCTGGACGAAGACCACTGGCAGCTGAAGTGGAGAGGCTCAGTCTACATGAACATCTTCAACCAGTATGACGACAGCTTCTATCCCCAGGAGCTGAAGCGCGTGAACTGGGAGAACAAGGTGAACACCTCGTCCACCGGCTCGTCGAAGAGTGTGTCGTTCAACACCAAGCAGACACTGACACTCACCCCGGCCTTCAAAAACAAGGACCACTCCATGATGATGATGGGACGCTTCGAGCTGACCAGCGGCTCCAGCAGCTCTCAGAGCACCAGCGGCTATGGTCTGCCTTCCACCGATGGTGCCATCACCAGCCCCTCGGCAGGCGGTATGATCGACTCGCCCAGCAGCGGCTACAGCCAGTGGCGCTCGATGTACTACACCTTCTCGGCCCACTACGCCTACAAGGAGCGCTATGTGCTTGATGCCACCGTCCGTATCGACGGTACCACCAAGTTCGGTCCCGGAAGCCGTTGGGGATACTTCCCCTCCTTGTCTGTCAAGTGGATCTTGAGCGACGAGCCTTGGATGAAATGGGCAAAGGGCGGCGAGGACAAGAACATCCTCTCCATGCTGGCCATTCGTGCCAGCTGGGCACGCAACGGTAACCAGCCCGGACAGAACTATCTGTACACCTCCAAGTATGGCTCCGCCACCCGCTATATCGACATGGCAGCCATGAAGCCGCTGAACATCCGTCTGACCGACCTGAAGTGGGAGAAGAAAATCGGCTACAATGCCGGTATCGACTTGGCATTCTTCAACGGACGACTGACGTTTGCCTTCGAGGGCTATAGCGAGACGAGGGACGACATGCTCATGTCCTCCTTCCGCATCCCCTCGAACGCCGGTTTCTCCTCCGTGCCCTACCACAACAACGGTAAGATGCGCAACACCGGTTGGGAGTTCCATATCAACTCGAACGAGGTCGTCAAGGCCGGCAAGTTTGCTATGGACGTGAACGCCAACTTCGGTAACAACCGCAACGAAATCCTGGAGATGGACCCCTACATCCTTGAGCAGAAGAACAGCACCTACGGCTATAAGAATGGTGAGACGCTGCGCCGCGTGCAGCTACACAATCCCTTCGGTGCCATCTACGGCTTCAAGTACCACGGCGTCTACCAGTACAACTATAATACCTTCAAGAATGCCGTCGCCAACATGACCGAGGATGAAATCTACGCCTACTGGGACGAGTTCCGCGCTGCCGGAAAGACAGCTCCCGTGGCTGTGAACGCCGAAGGACGTGTCATCCTCGATGCCAACAACGTGCCGCTCCGTATGCGCTACGACTACCGTGTCGACGGCACCGGCCACGACCAGAGCTATCCCGGCTTCAACGGCGGTGATGCCATCTACGAGGACATCAACCACGACGGTCAGATCAACGCCCTCGACATCACCTACCTGGGTTCGTCGCTGCCTAAGCTGACCGGTGGCTTCGGCTTCACCTTCCGCTATGGCGACTGGCGTCTGTCCACACAGTTCACCTATCGTGTGGGCAACAAGATCATCAACATGGCCCGCCTGAACGCAGAGGCAATGGTCGGCAACGACAACCAGAGCCAGGCCGTGAACTACCGCTGGCGCAAGGAGGGTGACATCACCTCTATCCCCCGTGCCATGTTCGGCTCTTCCAGCAACTACAACACGCTCGTCAGCGACCGCTTCGTGGAAGACGGCTCCTACCTGCGTATGAGCTATGCCCAGTTGAACTACGCCATCAAGAAGAAGTACCTCACTTGGATCGGCCTGAACCGTGTGTCGCTCTATGCCTCTATCAACAACCCGTTCGTCATCACGAAGTATTCGGGTGTTGACCCCGATATCGCCTTCGGCGGTGAGGATCCGGCCATCGACAACGCCCAGACCCCGCGTTCGCGTTCCTACACACTGGGTATCACTGTTGACTTCTAGGAGATTGAACATTGAACATTGAAAAATGAAGATTATGAAGACAATGAAAAATAAAATATTCTGGGCCAGCCTGTTTTGCTGTGGCGGCGCCGCAGCCCTTACAGGTCTGAGTTCTTGCTCCGACTTCCTGGAAATCAAGCCCCAGAGCGAGATTATCCTTGAAGACTTCTGGAACGAAAAGGCCGACGTGGACAATGTCCTCATGGGTTGCTACAGCGCCCTGCAGGACGAGGGTGTCCGCAAGCGCATGATGATTTGGGGAGAGGTGCGAAGCGACAATATCATGTCGGGTCAGAACATCAACAACGACAACAACCTCTACAACATCCTCCAGGAAAACATCACGGCCATGAACAGCTATACCACCTGGAGTGGTTTCTACGATGTCATCAACCGCTGCAACACCGTGCTGAAATATGCTCCCGGCGTGGCTGCCGTCGACCCGGGCTATACCCAGGGCGACCTGATGGCTACCATCGCTGAGGCATCGGCACTGCGCGACCTCTGCTATTTCTACCTCATCCGCACCTTCCGTAACGTGCCTTATTCTACGGAGGCTTTCACCGACGACGACCAGAGGATGGATCTCCCCGCCACGAAGTTTGAGGATGTCCTCGACAGCCTCATCCTCGACCTGGAGAGCATCAAGGGCGACGCCGTGAAGCGCTATCCCGAGAACAAGCCCCGCTACCAGACTGGCCGCATCACCCGCGATGCCATCTACGCCATGCTTTGCGAGATGTACCTCTGGAAGAAGGACTACGACAACTGCATCCGCTATGCCGAGCTGGTCATCAACTCCAAGAAGGAGATGTATGAGGAAGAGCGCAGCAAGGGCAGCAAGAGCGGCTCCATCTCCAGCCTCTCCAGCATGAATGTGGTGGATGAGCGCTACAACGGCTACCCCCTGGAGGCCGATGCTTCGTCGGGCAACTTCTTCGGCGATGCCTACCAGGCCATGTTCGACATGGGCCACAGCCGCGAGACCATCTTCGAGCTAAGCTACGATCCTTCGCCCGAGACGAGCGGCCTGCCCAGCAACTCGGCCGTCTCCTCGTTCTACGGCAACTCCGACTCCCACAAGGGTCTGCTGGCTCCCTCGACGGCCATCATCGACGAGTTCACGGCAGAGTCGGGTCGCGCCGTCTTCGAGGACAAGAACAAGAAGCTGGACGCACGCCTCTATCAGAATTTCGACGCCGAGGGCGGCAACATCACCAAGTTTGCCACAAGCAACGTTTCTATCAGCATTGCTACCTCTAAGGACAAGCCCACGGCATCCTATACCTACTACACGCGTAACAACAACGGCAGCCAGTGGATTATCTACCGCCTGGCCGACATCATGCTGCTCGAGGCCGAGGCCATCTGCCAGCAGATGAAGGAGGGCAACGAGGACGACGCCATCGAGTTCAACGCTCCCAAGCTGGAGAAATGCTTCCGCCTGGTGAACGCCATCAACAAGCGGTCCATCTGCAAGGCTACCGTTGACCTGAAGAGTACCGACACGCTGGAGGCAAAGGACTATAACACAAAGGTTCTCATGGAGGAACTGGTGATGCGCGAGCGCCATCGCGAGCTGATGTTCGAGGGCAAGCGCTGGTACGACCTGGTGCGCTACTGCATGCGTGCCGGCAACACCAACCAGATTATTGCCGCCGTGGTGAAGCGTGACGACGTGAACAGCACCTTTGCCCAGAACTTCTTCAAGAAGATGGACGCCATCTTCTGGCCCTACAACAATGATGAAATGAAGGTGAACAAGAACCTGGAGCCCAACCCCGTCTTCGGCAGTGGCGAGAGCACCAGCTACGAGAAAACTAAATAACATAAGGATATGAAAAAGCAACTGATTAAAATATTCTGTGGCTGTCTGCTTGGCTTTGGTGTAGTCGCCGGCTTCACCGCCTGCTCCGACGAGCCCGACAGTGAGCACTTCTACACGTTCACGGGCGAGATGATGAGCGACTATCTGAACAACCGCCCACAGTACAGCGAGTTCAAGACCATCGTCGAGCGTGCACAGCTGATGGACCTTCTGGCTACCTACGGCCAGTACACCTGCTTCCTGCCCGACAACAACGCCGTGAGCACCTACCTGAAGGAGAAGGGCTTGTCGAGCATCGACCAGCTGAGCGATGCCGACTGCGACACCATCGCCCGCACCCATCTGGTGGCTAACATGTATTCCACGTTCGAGATGAACCAGGACCGCCTCATCACCGCCAACATGCTGGGCCGCTACCTGGCCACCTCGCAGGGCGTCGATGCCGACAGCAATGCTGTGGTCTATCTTGAGGGCACTGCCCACATCATCTTCGAACAGACCCTAGCCGACGGCACTGTCATCCACCAGAACGACTCGGTGGAGAACGGTATCGTGCAGCCCATCAACATGGTTATTGAGAAGTCGAACAGCTATATCGCCGACATCCTGCGCGACAACCCCCGCATCAGCATCTTCTACGAAGGACTGGTGGCATCGGGTGTGCGCGAGGAGATCCTGCTGGTCGACGACCCCAATTACGACTTCAAGAGCTATCCTAAGTATTACTACAGGTCCCACACTTGGTCAGAGGTAGGCTGGGCTCCTGCTACAAGGAAATATGGCTTCACCGGCTTTATCGAGCCAGACTCCCTTTACAAGGCCAAGTTCGAAGAATATGGCATCTCTACTGCTAATGGCAATGTGCGGGCACTCTACGACCTCGCCTGCCTGTTTTACGACCCCGTCTATCCCGAAGATGTCAATGCTCCCGGCCACAGCTTCGAGAACCTCAAGGACAGCGTCAACCCGCTCCACCGCTTCATGCAGTACCACTTCATGACCCGCTACGTGCCAGGCACCAGCGACCTCACCGCCCTGGTCTGCAAGGAGACGAAAGAGGCATTCGGCTTCGACACCAAGCTCATCAACCCCATCGATTGGTACCAGACACTGCTGCCTTGGACCATGCTGAAGGTGGAACAGCTCACCATGAACAAGGACGAGAAGGGCAACGACTGCCGAGGCAAGGACGGCGCCTACGTAGGCCGCCACTTCATCAACCGCCGCTATGCCGCTCCTGAGTACGCCTTCCGTGGCGCACTGGTCGACAACACGGTGGAGAAAGAGCCTATCCACGACGCCCTCAACGGCCACTACTTCTATGTCGACGACCTGGTGGTGTTCAGCTACGACGTGCAAAACATTGTGCAGAACCAGCGCATCCGCATGGACTTCTCCACGGTTTGGCCCGAGGTAATGACCAACGACATGCGCCTCAAGGGTAACTATACCGTTGACGACCCGAACAACGTGCCCGACGACAGCAACGAGCCGAAGAACGGCAAGAACTACTACTTCCCGCAGGGCTATCTCGACGGTGTGACCATCAACAACAACGGCTATCTCGTCATGCGCCGCCCCCACTGCAACTTCTGGTCGTGGCAGGGCGACGAGTGGAACCTCTTCGGCGACTACGACATGACCTTCCGCATCCCGCCCGTGCCCTACTCTGGCGACTGGCAGATGCGTCTGGGCTACTGCGCCATTGAGACCCGTGGCGTCATGCAGAACTATTTCGACGGCGTGCCTCAGGGCATTCCCGTGGACATGACAAAGTACCTCAATTCTGAGACTTATCTGGGTGACCGCTATGTGATTGACGAGTCGCTGGGCGACTACAAGAAGAAGAGCGACGAGGAGAAGGCCGAGGAGCAGAAGACCCTGAAGAACCTGGGTGTCTATCGCGACGGCCGCAGCATGTACCACTTCTCCGCCGGTGGCTCGAAATACTACTTCTTGGGTAACGAGCGTACCCACCGCAAGATTGTCTACCAAGGCTACGTCGATGCCCACAAGCCTCACTACGTGCGCTTCCGCGTGGCCAGCGACGGTAAGCAGGGCAACAACAACGAGTTCATGTTCGACTTCTGGGAGATGGTGCCGAAGAGCGTCTATGGCGTCGACGGTGACGGCCAGATGGAGGACGACCTCTAATAGCGGGCTACGCCCTAAATGAAAAATGAAAAATGATAAAGATATCAAGCATCATGATTAGGAAGATATATAATAAAATAATGTGTGCCGGTCTGGTGTGCTGCGGCTTTGCCGCAGCCATCACCGCCTGCACCGAGACGTGGGACGACCACTACGACAGCCTGGGCGACAGCAGCGGCATGCACGAGGGCACCCTTTGGCAGGCCATCAAGAACAACCCCGAACTGAGCAATTTTGCCAGCGTCGTCGAGGCATGCGACTTCGCCAAGTCCCTCAACAGCAGCCAGGTGTTCACCGTCTTCGCACCCACCAACTCCAACTTCTCGCAGGCTGAGGCCCAGGCACTCATCGCCAGCTACCAGCAGCAGGTGCGCGACTCCGTGGTCGAGGAAGACAACACCGTACTCAAGGAGTTCATCCAGAACCATGTGGCTCTCTACAACCACTCCGTGTCCACCACCAGCAACGATTCCATTACCCTGATGAACGGCAAGTATGCCATCCTGAAGAGTGGCGACATCGACGGGGCCAAGATGATCCTGAAGAACCAGCTCTACGGCAACGGCGTGCTCTACACGCTCGAGCGCCCCGTAGACTACCTCTCCAACGTCTTCGAGTATGTGCGTAAGGATGCCGACCTCGACAGCCTCCGCTCATTCCTCTACAACAGCAAGTTCTACTACCGCGAGTTCATGCCCGAGCTGAGTGTGCCGGGCAGCATCATCGACGGCAAGACACAGTATCTCGACTCCGTCTTCACACAGCGCAACGACCTGTTCACCACCATCGGACGCCTGAACTCTGAGGACAGCTCCTACATCATGGTGGCTCCCACCAATGCCGTGTGGCGCCAGCTCGTGGAGGAGTACGAGCCCTACTTCAACTACCCCGAAGGTGTCGACAAGCGCGACTCGCTGGTCTATACCAACAGCCGCCTGGCCATCGTCAACGGAGCCACCTTCAGCCGCACGTTCAACACCGACGCTGCCCTGAACGACTCGGCCATGTCCACCAGCGCCATGATTGCCTACAGCCTCCGCAAGCAGATGTGGGGTGCACCCTTCGAGTACTTCGAGTACCGCATGCCGCAGACCAAGCCTTACGGTGTGCTGGCACAGGACGAGATCATCACCTGCAGCAACGGTGAGCTCCACAAGGCTTCGCAGTGGAACATCGACAAGCGGATGACCTTCAACCAGTACATCATCATCGAGGCCGAAGACCGCAACTCCGTCAGGGAGGTCAGCGAGATGAAGAACTCGAAGGGCGACATGGAACCCACCATCACGCCCGTGTCGCGCTATGTCACCAACGACAACCGCGCCTTCTACGACAAGGTGTGGAGCAACACCTTCGTAGAGTTCCTGCCCAACATCGCCACCGTCAACCACTCAGCCATCTTCAACCTGAAGAACGTGCTCTCGAACGTGGGCTACGACATCTATGTGGTCACCTGCCCGGCACTGGCCAACGACAGCAATGCCACCGAGACACAGCGCCTGCCCACCGTGCTCCGCTTCACCATCGAGCAGCCCGGCAAGGGTGCTGAGCAGATTAAGGGTGAGGACGGCAAGGTGAAGAACTTCGTCACCACGCCCGACGTCATCGACTATCTGCTGGTGGCCGAAGACTACAAGTTCGACGTCTGCACCTGGGGCATCGAAGACGAGGACCTGCAGGCAACACTGAAGATTGAGACCAAAGTGCAGACCTCCGAGGTGCGCAACGGTGTCTACACCCGCAACATGCGCATCGACTGCATCCTGCTCGTGCCCCACGGCTCGCTGCAGCTGGTCGACGCGCTGCCTGCTGAATCCGACATCAACGCGTCGGCCTGGGGCACACCCGGCCTGCTGATGTATCCTCACGGCCAGTACGACGACAGCCGTACGGTCAAGCGGTGGTATATGCAACGCTGATGGAAAATGTAGAAATTAAAAGAGTAATCATGTAAAAAAATGATGCACTATGAATCGGAATAATATTGCAATTCTTAAATATTTGAATTTTCTCCTTCTGTCTGCGTTGCTGATGGCTTTCCCGTTGGGCGCCTACGCCCAGTACGACCTCGAGGATGAAGAAGAGGAGGAGGTAGCTCCTGTCAAGGTCGTACATGTGAAGCAGAAGCACTATGAGACACGTACCGTCACAGGCCTCGTGCTCGATGCCACGACGAAGCAGCCTGTGGCTGGTGCCATCGTGCGCTCCGCAGAAATCGACGGCTACAGTGTGCTGACTGAGGACGACGGCACCTATAAGATTAAGGTGCCCCTGTTCACCACAGGCCTCTTCATCACCACCACCGACTACAACCCCGTGCGCATCGGCCTGCTGCCCGACGAGAAGCAGAAGACGGCACTCCTCTACCCCGCTACCTTCAATGCTGAGTACAGTGCACAGACGAACGTGCGCGGCGACCATGCCACCTCCGACTTCGCCTACACCAATGCCATCAACATCAAGGACGAGATAGAGAAGCAGCTCGGCGCCTACGTCCACACCATCAGCCGCAACGGCACGCCCGGCGTGGGCAGCGTCATGTTCATGCAAGGCCTCAACTCGCTCAATGTCAACGCCCAGCCGCTGATTGTCATCGACGACGTCGTCATCGACCAGCAATACGGGCGCACACTGCTCCACGACGGCTTCTACAACGACGTGCTCACCAACCTCAACCCCGCCGACATCGAGAAGGTCACCGTGCTGCGCAACGGCACAGCCCTCTACGGTGCCAAGGGTGCCAACGGTGTCATCCTCATCCAGACCCGCCGCAACAAGTCGATGGCCACACGAATCACGGCCAACATCTCGGCTGGCGTCACCCTGGAGCCGAAGTACATCTCCGTGATGGATGCCGGACAGTATCGCAGCTATGCCTCTGAGATGCTGAAGTCCACCAACACCACCATCCGCAAGTTCAGCTTCCTCAACGAGGATCCCGACTACTACTATTACGACCAGTACCACCAGAACACAGACTGGAAGGACTATGTCTACCGCACAGCATTCACCCAGAACTACGGCATCAACGTAGAGGGTGGTGACGACGTGGCCAACTACAACCTCTCCGTGGGCTACGGCAACATGCAGAGCAACATGAAGAACAACGGCATGGGCCGCCTCAACGTGCGATTCAACACCGACATCTCCCTCTCGCAGAAGCTCGACGTCCGCTTCGACGCATCGTTCTCCAACGTCACCCGCAACCTGCGCAACGACGGTGCACCCGAGACCTACGATGAGGGAACGCCCAACGCCCCCTCCTTCCTGGCCTACGTGAAGAGCCCCTTCATGAGCGCCTACAGCTACGGTCACGACGAGACGGGCAGGGGTCGCTTTGCCGACAGCCACTACGACATCACTGAGGAGAGCTACCTCAAGGAGGCCCTCAACAACTACAGCGGCTACAACTGGCAGCTGGGCAACCCCGCCGCCATCCTCGAATACTCCGAGGCCGAGAACAAGAACCGCTTTGAGAACTCCATGCTCAACCTCACCGTCACGCCGAAGTACACGTTCAACAGCCACCTCTTCCTGAGCGAGCACTTCAGCTACAACCTGGTGAACACCAACGAGATGTTCTACATCCCCATCAACGGCACGCCCAACTACTACGTCATCAGCCTGGGCGGATACCGTGAGAACGAGGTACGCTCGCTGGCATCCAAGCAGAACTCCGTGCAGAGCGACACCCGCATCGACTGGCACAACCGCTACGCTGCCCACTACATCCACCTCTTCGGCGGTGCACGCATCAACTGGGAAGGCTTCACCACCAATTCCCAGGTGGGCTACAACACCGGTTCCGACAAGACACCGTTCATGAGCGGCAGCTTGCAGAACAAGGACGTGAAGGGCATCAACGAGAACTGGAACAGCATCTCCTGGTATGCACAGGCCGACTACAACTACAAAGGCCGCTACTTCCTGCAGGCCAACCTCACCGTCGACGGCTCCAGCCGCTTCGGCGAAGATGCCGGCAGCATCAAGGTGCTCAAGGCGCCCTGGGCCATCTTCCCGAGCGTGCAGGCAGCATGGGTGGTCACCAACGAGCCGTGGATGGCCGACGTGAAGGGCATTGACTACGTGCGCCTCTCGGCCGGCTTCGACATCAGCGGCAACGACGACATCGACTACTATGCCGCACGAAGCTACTTCCGCGCCTCACAGTTCCTGCAGACCATCTCAGGCCTCGCCTTTGAGGGCATCGGCAACAACAAAATCCAGTGGGAGACCACTCGCCGCCTCAACGTCGGCCTGGAGACCAGCCTGCTCAACAACCGCCTCAGCTTCGGAGTGAACTACTTCCGCTCCAACACCGACAACCTGCTCACTCGCCAGTCGCTGGGATTCCTCAGCGGACTCGACATGAACTGGAACAACGGCGGAAAGCTGAAGAACGAGGGATTCGACGTCAGCTTCACAGCCAAGCTCGTCGCACTCAAGGACTGGCAGTGGCAGCTGGGAGCCAGCGCAGGCCACTATAAGAACGAGATTACCGAGCTGCCCGACGGCAAGCAGTATGTCGACAACCAGGTCTACGGTGCCACCATCCGCACGCAGGTGGGCAACGTCGCCAACGCCTTCTACGGCTACAAGACGCTCGGCGTCTTCGCCACTTCAGAGGAGGCACAGGCTGCCAGCCTCTACTTCATGGCTGACAACGGCGTCGACCGCAACTACTTCCAGGCTGGCGACATTCACTTTGCCGACCTCAACCACGACGGCATGATTACCGACGCCGACCAGATGATTATCGGCGATCCCAACCCCGACATCTACGGCAACATCTTCACCACCGTGCAGTGGAAGCGCCTCAAGCTCGACGTGCGCTTCAACTACTCGCTGGGCAACGATGTATTCAACTACATGCGCTCACAGCTTGAAGGCGGAAGCCGCTTCATGAACCAGACCACCGCTCTGCAGCGCCGCTGGCAGGTGGAGGGACAGCACACCGACGTGCCCCGCATCACCTTCCAGGATCCCATGGGCAACGCACGCTTCAGCGACCGCTGGATTGAAGACGGCAGCTACATCCGCCTGAAGTCGGCCACACTCAGCTACGACCTGCCCCTGAAGTCGGAGTACATCCAGGGACTGCAGTTCTGGGTGCAGGGCAACAACCTGCTCACCTTCACCAAGTACCTCGGCAGCGATCCTGAGTTCACCATGACCAGCAGCGTCATCGGACAGGGCATTGACCTGGGCCGCCTGGGCCAGAGCCGCAGCATCGTAGCTGGCGTGAAGATCAACCTCTAACGCTCCGCTAATGAATCATTAATAATTAATAAGGAATAATTATGATTAACAAAGCATATAAATTCTTCTGCGGCTGTCTGGTATGTTGCGGTATCACCGCTACCCTCACCTCCTGCGACGACTTCTTCGAACAGGAGTCCGACGACGTGCTCTATGCCGACAGGGATCACCTGCACAATGCCGTCGACACCATCTATTCCGTGACCGGCATCCTCAACAAGCTGCAGGCATTGGCCGACCGCACCATCCTCCTCGGCGAGGTGCGCGGCGACCTCGTAGACCTCACAGCCACTGCCAGCAACGACCTGCGCGAGCTGGCCACCTTCAACGTCAGCGACGACAACATGTACAACGTCCCCAGCGACTACTATGCTGTCATCAACAACTGCAACTACTTCATCAGCAAGGTGGACACCGCCCTGCGCACCAACAGCAACGAACTCATCTTCATGAAGGAGTATGCGGCAGTGAAGGCCATACGCGCATGGACCTACCTGCAGCTCGTGCTCAACTACGGCCGCGTGCCATTCTACACCGACCCCGTGCTCAGCAAGGAAGAGGCAGAGAACGCCGAAACGGCCAACGTGGCCGACCTGCAGACCATCTGCTCCTACTTCATCAACGACCTCGCAACGCTGCCTCAGCGCTACAACACCGAGACACCGGGCTACCGCTCCATACGCAGCGTGGAGTCGAAGATGATGTTCTTCCCCCTCAGCATCATACGCGGCGACCTCTACCTCTGGAGAGCCACCGTCACCGGCAGCAAGGAAGACTACCGCCAGGCAGCCCTCAACTACTACCAGTACATCAACGAGCGCAACGGCACCAACTCGGCCTACCCCACCACGAAGGCATACATCATGTGGATGGCAGGCACCTCAACGTGGACATCGCGCGAGATTCGCAACTTAGACTACGACAGCGAGAACTTCACCTCCGAGGGCGAGCTTATCACACTTATCCCGGGCGACTCCATCCGTGCCGAGGGTAACTACAGCGAGCTGCGCAACCTCTTCAACTCCAACGAGGACAACGAGTACAAGGTCAGCATCACACCCTCACAGCGCATTCAGGACATCTCAGAGGCACAGGCATACTGCCAGCTGGCCTACGACGGCAACAGCGTGGACTATGCACCCGCAGGCCTGCCAGAACATGGGTCGGGCGACCTCCGTCTCTCCTGGGTGTGGAACGAAGGCTTTACGCGCGACAGGATCACCGGCGAGCGCATCGAGACACAGCGCATCGACAAATACGGCACGCGCAACGTCCACATCTACCGCCGCATGATGGTCTACCTGCGCATGGCAGAGGCATTCAACGGGGCTGGCTATCCCCGCATGGCCTACCAGATTCTCTCCGAGGGACTCAGCGACAGGGTTATCACCCAGAAGATTATCCCCTACTACATGACCGACGACCGCAGCGACTCGCTCTTCTTGGCACAGTTCCAGTTCCCCGACGTGCGCTACGCCGTCATGGACGAGGGCGACATCATCGGAGCAGGTTCGGCTACTCACAACATGATGGGCATCCACACCCGTGGCTCCGGCTGGACACCGCTGAACGCCTTCTACCAGCTGCCTAACGACACCATCGAGCCAGACCTCGGCAAGCGCAGCCAGCTCACGGCCGAGCAGCAGGTATTCGTTGACAGTCTCCTGCTCAACGAGAGCGCACTGGAGTTTGCCTTCGAGGGCACACGCTACTACGACATCATGCGCTTCGCCCTGCGCCAGGGCAATCCCGGCGCCTTCATGGCCAAGCACATCTACGCCCGTCGTGGCGAGAGCCGCAGTGGTGAGATGCAGGCAGAAATCAAGTCGAGCCTCAACGACCAGCGCAACTGGTATCTCCACTGGAAGAACAAGATCGGCTACTAAGCCGCTGACAACTTTACACAGCCCTGAGGGGGCGGCAGATTTCTCTGCCGCCCCCTCAAAGTATTAGATAATGATATAGCACTCGCTTTAGGAATTCTTCTCAGGCGGTAGCCGCTCCCCTCCCCTTGAGGGGAGGGGAGCGCCATGCGGAGGAGTAAATCATGGTCAGTTAATACTGGGTCAACTGCTATATTGTCGCCAAATATTATATTACTAGCAAAAAAAAGAAAAATTGGCGCTACAGGAGCTACTTTGGGGGTTAACACAGTAGAAGCCAGAGGTTTATTTGTAGCTACAAGAGCAAAAACCGAGCTACTTTGGTAGCTACAGTACGTGCCGACCCATTGTTTCCAAACGGCGTTCGGATTTTTTCAAACGGCGTTCGTATTTTTCAAAAAAGCGTTCGCATTTTTTCAAACGGCGTTAGTATTTTCACAAACGGCGTTAGTATTTGAAAAAACAGCGGCACTATCTTGTTGAATTCTCTAGAGAATTCAAGCAAAAGTATCCTGTAGCTTCTCCTGTAGCTACAGAGTAGCGCGAAAAAGAGCCTTGTAGCTACAGTCAATAGCCTGAAAACCAATCCAGTAAATCGCAAAGTAGCTCGAGTAGCTCCTTTTTTCGCTCCCTATAATACGCGCGCGCGCGAAAGACGACCAAAACATCTATGATGCCTCCCTGTGGATGCACATCGTCGGGATGCCAACGTTGGGCCTTGAAGTCTTTTTGGCCCGTACAGTTGAACTTTAGTATGCCGCGAAGCGGTCTCCTCTCAATAGCCGGGTGGTGCGAAGCACCCCCGGAGAAGGTGGAGGAAGTACATCGACCCTGAAAGATGGGTAGGCAAGTGTAGCCCGCTTTCGCATGCTATCTTTAGGAAATCTTTTCAGACAATGTTTTCCGTGATCAGCATTTCCATGGTGGTTTTCTGCACGTTCATCCCCATGTTCCTGTAGAAAGACAACGCCGGAGCGTTGCCTTCCCACACATTGAGGGTGATGTTGTTGCAGCCTATGGACTTGGCGTAGTCGCGGACATAGTCGAACAATGCCTTCCCGACATGTTTTCCACGGGCCTTTTCGTCGACACAGATATCATCAATGTATAGCGTTTTGATGTCTTGCAGCAACCGATGGTCCCTGGCCTCTGTAACCATGCAGAAAGCATGGCCTAGAATCGTTCCCGGGGCATATCCGCCGGTTCCTGTATTAGCTCCGGACGTTCCCGCTGACGCGCCCGTTTCGGCCTGGCTTTCAGTCTGCCCTTCGCCGTCTTCATAGACGAACACAGGCTTACTCTCATCGCCAAGGAGGCCTTCCAGCTCTTCCTCGTCGTACTTAGTGGTGTAGGGCTTGAACAAGTCGGGACGCAACTCGTGGTGCACCATGTTCACCTGGTGCAGCAGCTCGATGATGCTTGGTATGTCGCTCCTACTGGCTTTTCTTACCATGGGCAGTCAGTTTAGTTTGTTGGGTTGTCAGTTGGCCATGTCGCTGATAAACTTGATGCGCACCAGACGTATCTCGTCCTCGGGGAAGTCGGCGCTGAACTCGCGGTAGGCGGCTTCGAGGTCGTCTGTTTCCTGACTGGCGAAGAAGTCGCACATGTCGGCCACGTCGTCAGGGTCCATAATCTCGTCGAGGAAATAGTCGATATTGATTTTGTTGCCGCTGTAGAGCACGATGCCCTCCAGCTCGTCGAGCAGCTCCTCGAAGTCGATGCCGAGGGCGTTGGCAATGTCGTCGAGGGCGATGCGGCGGTCGATGTTCTGCAGAATCTTCAGCTTGCGCATGCTGTCCTTGGCCTTGGTGCGCACACGAAGGTCGGTCTGCCGCTCTATCTCGTTCTCCTCGCAGTATTTCTTGATGAGGTTGACAAACTCCTGTGCGTAGGGCTGACGTGTCTTCCCGTCGCCCACGCCCTGGATGTTCTTCAGCTCCTCCAGGGTGACGGGGTAGTAGGTGGCCATCTGCTCTAGCGACACATCCTGGAAGATGACGTAGGGCGGGCGCTCCATCTTGCGCGACCACTTGCGGCGCAGGTCGTGGAGCATGGCTGCCAGTGTGGGGTCGAGGGCACTGGTGTTCCCCTCGCCGGCCATGGCATCGTCGTCATCGTTGAACTCATGGTCTTCTACGACCTTGAACGACTTCGGCGACTTGATGAATTTCTTTCCGGCGGCCGTCACCTTCAGCAGGCCGTAGTTCTCCACCTCTTTCTTGAGGTAGCCCATGATGAGCGCCTGACGGATGACGGGATTCCAAATCTTGGAGTTCTCGTCTTCGCCTGAACCGAACTCCTCCAGCTCGTCGTGCTTGTGGGCCACAATCTCGTCGGTCTCGCGCCCGGTGATGAAGTCTATGACATAGTCGGTGCGGAAATTCTCCTTGATGGCGAGGATGGCCTTGAGGACGATGACCAGCTGGTCGCGGGCCTCGATCTTCTCTCCGGGATGCAGGCAGTTGTCGCAATTATGGCAGTTGTCCTCCTTGTATTCCTCACCGAAATAATGGAGGAGCATCTTGCGGCGGCATACCGACGTCTCGGCGTAGGCAGCCGTCTCCTGGAGCAGCTGGCGGCCGATGTCCTGCTCGGCCACGGGCTTGCCCTCCATGAATTTCTCCAGTTTCTGCAGGTCCTTGTAGCTGTAGAAGGCGATGCAGAGGCCCTCGCCGCCGTCGCGCCCGGCGCGCCCGGTCTCCTGATAGTAGCCTTCGAGGCTCTTGGGGATGTCGTAGTGGATGACGAAGCGCACGTCGGGCTTGTCGATGCCCATGCCAAAGGCGATGGTGGCCACGATGACGTCGATGCGCTCCATGAGGAAGTCGTCCTGGGTCTGCGTGCGGGTGCTGGTGTCGAGCCCGGCATGGTAGCACTGCGCCTTGATGTCGTTGGCGCGCAGCACCTCGGCCAGGTCTTCCACCTTTTTCCGGGAGAGGCAGTAGATGATGCCGCTCTTGCCCGGATGCTGCTTGATGAAGCGCACGATGTCCTTGTCGATGTCCTTCGTCTTCTGCCGCACCTCATAGTAGAGGTTGGCGCGGTTGAAGGAGCTTTTAAACTCCTTGGCGTCGAGGATGCCCAGGTTTTTCTTGATGTCAGTACGCACCTTGTCGGTGGCCGTCGCCGTCAGGGCGATGATGGGGGCTTTGCCGATGTCGTTGATGATGGGGCGTATGCGCCGGTACTCCGGCCGGAAGTCGTGGCCCCACTCCGAGATGCAGTGCGCCTCGTCGATGGCATAGAACGACACCTTCACCGTTCTGAGGAACTCTACGTTGTCTTCTTTTGTCAGCGATTCCGGTGCCACATAGAGCAGCTTAGTGCGTCCCTGACGGATGTCGTCCTTCACCTGGTCGATAGCCGTCTTCGTGAGCGACGAGTTGAGGAAGTGGGCCGTCCCCTCCTGCTCGCTCAGGTTGGCGATGAAGTCTACCTGGTTCTTCATCAGCGCGATGAGCGGCGAGATGACGATGGCCACACCGTCCATGAGCAGCGACGGCAACTGGTAGCAGAGCGACTTGCCGCCTCCGGTGGGCATGAGCACAAAGGTGTCGTTGCCCTCCAGCACGTTCTGGATGATGGCCTCCTGTGCGCCCTTAAAAGTGTCGAAGCCGAAGTATTTCTTCAGCGCCACGTTAAGGTCTTTAGATGTTGTTCCTTCTTTCATATTTCTTTGTTATAGGCTTGCTAAGTGAGTGGCGACAGCGACTTGCCGAGCTGCTCGTCCACATAGTCTTTGGTGACCTCAAATTTGTCTACTTTCTTGGATGGAATCTCAAACATGGCATCCATCATCACACTCTCCACGATGGAGCGCAGGCCACGTGCGCCCAACTTGAACTCCACAGCCTTGTCGACGATGGCCTCCAAGGCATCCTCCGTGAACGACAGCTCTATGCCGTCCATCTTGAAGAGCTTGGTGTACTGCTTGATGATGGAGTTCTTAGGCTCCATGAGGATGCGGCGCAGGGCGGCACGGTCGAGGGGATTTAGGTAAGTGAGGATGGGCAGGCGGCCGATGATTTCGGGGATAAGTCCGAAGGACTTCAGGTCTTGGGGCTGCACATACTTCATCAGGTCGTCCTTGTCGATTTTGCGGACATTCTGCACGGAGTTGTAGCCCACGGTGTGGGTGTTCAGCCGCTGGGCAATCTTGCGCTCGATGCCGTCGAAGGCACCACCGCAGATGAACAGGATGTTGCGTGTGTCCACGGCGATGTACTCCTGGTCGGGATGCTTGCGCCCGCCCTTCGGCGGCACGTTCACCGTCGTTCCCTCCAGCAGTTTCAGCAGGCCCTGCTGCACACCCTCGCCGCTGACGTCACGGGTGATGCTGGGGTTGTCCTGCTTGCGGGCAATCTTGTCTATCTCGTCAATAAAGACGATGCCGCGCTCGGTGGCATCCACCTTGTAGTCGGCCACCTGCAAGAGGCGTGTGAGTATGCTCTCCACATCCTCGCCCACGTAGCCGGCCTCGGTGAAGACGGTAGCATCGACGATGGAGAAGGGCACATCGAGCAGCTTGGCGATGGTGCGGGCCATGAGCGTCTTGCCCGTGCCCGTGGGTCCCACCATGATGATGTTCGACTTTTCTATCTCCACGCCGTCCTTATCGTCCTTGGGCTGCTGCAGCCGCTTGTAGTGGTTGTAGACGGCTACGCTGAGGTAGCGCTTGGCCTCTTCCTGACCGATGATATACTGGTCGAGATAGTCCTTAATCTCCTTCGGCTTGGGCACGCGCTGCATGCTGAAGGGCTTGTCGCCCTTCTTGCCCTTGGACTCCTCAATGCCCGACTCTTTTACTATCTGGTATGCCTGCCGGGCACAGTCCTCGCAGATGTAGCCGTCCAACCCAGAGATGAGCAGCTTCACCTCGCGCTCGTTTCGCCCGCAGAAATTACAAATCTTCTTCATTAAAGTCTGTCTTAACTTCCCTCCCTTGGTGAGGGGCTGGGGTGGACTTATTTCTTCATGAGTACGCGGTCTATCATTCCGTACTCCTTGGCCTCCTCGGCCGTCATCCAATAGTTGCGGTCGCTGTCGGCCCAGACCTTTTCGTAGTCGGTGTGGGAGTGGTCGGCAATGATGGTGTAAAGTTCCTTCTTCAGTTTCTGGATCTCGCGCACCTCAATCTCCATGTCGCTGGCCTGTCCCTGCACACCTCCCAGCGGCTGGTGTATCATCACACGGCTGTGGGGCAGCGCCGAACGCTTACCCTCCTGTCCGGCCACGAGCAGCACGGCGGCCATCGAGGCGGCCATGCCCGTGCAGATGGTGGCCACGTCAGAGGAGATGAACTGCATGGTGTCGTAGATGCCCAGTCCGGCATGTACGCTGCCGCCAGGGGAATTGATATAGATGGAGATGTCCTTGCCTGGGTCAGCGGAGTCCAGGTAGAGCAGCTGTGCCTGCAGCGTATTGGCGGTGTAGTCGTCAATCTGCGTGCCGAGGAAGATGATGCGGTCCATCATCAGGCGGCTAAACACGTCCATCTGCGTCACGTTCAACTGGCGCTCCTCCAGGATGTAGGGATTCAAATACTGGGCCTGAGCCTTCATCACGTCATCCAGCACCAGACCGTTCATTCCGAGGTGCTGTGTAGCATATTTTCTGAATTCGTTCATAGTTTTTCTTTGCTGTTTTTCTGTTTGAAGATACAAAGATACTAAAAAAGTTCGGAACAAAGAACTTTTTTAGTATTTTTTCAAAAAAATCATACGGAAATTTATCGCACACGCACACAAGTGCATCATGTATATGCAGGAATGAAAAGCAGTACTACTCGCACAACTTTATAGAAAATCGAGCATGTTTCCTCTTTCTTGAAAGAATTACATGCGGTTTCTATCCTCTCAAGCCAGCAAATCCATTACCTCCTCAACACTCAACTCCAGACTATCAGCAATGGCCTCGACGGAGAGGTTCGCCCTTTGGAGCATTTGTATGGATTTACGAAGAGAGAGGTTCTTCTGCTCAAGCTGCGCATCCTTCTGCTCAAGCTGCGCATCCTTCTGCTCAAGCTGAGCATCCTTCTGCTCAAGCTGGGCGTCCTTCTGCTCAAGCTGGGCGTCCTTCTGCTCAAGCTGGGCATCCTTCTGCTCAAGCTGGGCATCCTTCTGCTCAATCTCTACAATTTTCTCGGCTATCACCCGATCCTTGAGCATGATGGTGGTGTCGCGCTTCTCAATGATGCTGAAGTACTCGTCCTCCACCATCATCTCACGCCGCATCTCGGAATTGGCAGCTGCGGCCTGCAAACGGTGGACGATATATTCCATTTCCTGGTCGCCATGATAAGCACCGTCCTCCAGACAGAGCACCTGTCCGCTCTGGCTGTCCTTGCGTGTCTGATCGAAGATGCTCAGCACATGGTACAGCCGACCGTTCACCCTGCCTGCCAATAAGGGTATCTGCACGATGATGCTGTCGTGTGTGAGACTATCGACAAAGGGGTCGGGAAGGCCCTGCGTCACCATATTGCCCTGATAGTCATAGCCCTGATGGCGGACATAGAGCACCGGTTCCTCTATCTGCCCCACACGGTGACCTAGCAGATAGACGGCCACCGTGGGCAGCGCATAGCCCTCTTCGCTGTCGGACAAGATATTCTGCGGACTGGCGTATTGAGTGCCTAGGTACTGACGGAAGCGCAGCGTCTCCGTCTCCAGCCACGTCTTCTGCAGCTCAATGAGGATGAGCTGGGTGCTGCCATCATCGTTACGAACCGTCGCACCGAAGTCGATGCGGAACACCGACAGAGAGTCGCGCTGCTGGTTGCTGTACTCATGGGGGCGCACCTTCACATCCAGCACCTCACGCTGCAAGAGGGCCGACAGGATAGTGCGGGCCACGCGCAAGTCCTCCATGAGGTACTTGAACACTACGTCGTAAATGGGATTGGCTACGGTTACCATATCATGTCTGCTTTTGAATTCAGCCACAAAAGTAAACAAAAAAACCGAAACCAGCAAATTTCAAGTGGAAAAAAAATAGTGGTAGCGGTTGAAAGAAAAACGTGAATAAAACTCTTGTTGCCCTAAAGAGAAGCGAAATCCCAATAATCATTAAATTCAAAAGCACAGTTGCTGTGCTTTTGATTTTTTTTCGTATATTTGTGCCCACTAACGAACTACTACCATTGAGAATAATGAAAAGAACTTTGTTTTGCATACTGATTGTTCTGTCTTCCTGCTGTGGAATGGCGGCAGCGCCAGGAGTGTATAACGTGCGCGACTATGGGGCCAGGGGCGACGGAAGGACGCTCGACCACGGGGCTATCAACAAGGCGATAGAGGCTGCGACGGCTGGTGGCGGCGGACAGGTGGTGCTGTCGGCAGGCACTTATCTCTGCGGCAGCATCCGGCTGAAGAGCAACGTAGACTTGCACCTGATGGCCGGGGCGAAGATACTTGCTGCCCCTGCCTCGATGAAGGCCTATGACGAGAGCGAGTCGTTTGGCGGCTTCCCTGAATACCAGGACGGCGGACATACCTACTTCCATAACTCGCTTATATGGGCCGAGGGTCAGCAGAACATCAGCATCACAGGTCACGGGATGATTGACGGCGAAGGGCTGACGAAGCGCGACACCGAGAATGCCGGCAACGTGCAGGGCGGCTCCATCGGCACAGGCGACAAGGCCATCGCCTTGAAACTCTGCCGCAATGTCACCATCCGCGACATCACCATCTACCGTGGCGGCCACTTCGCCATCATTGCGACGGGCTGCGACATTGGCACCATCGACAACGTGACCATCGACACCAATCGCGACGGCATCGACATCGACTGCTGCAAGTACTTCACTGTGAGCAACACGAAGGTGAACACGCCTAACGACGATGCCATCGTGCTGAAAAGCTCGTATGCGCTGAAGCGGCCCGTGCTGTGCGAGCACATCCTCATCACCAACTGCATCGTGACGGGCTATAAGCTGGGCACCTTCCTGAGTGGCGAGTATATCCCTGAGAAGGTGAACTGGGTGTGCGGGCGCATCAAGCTCGGCACAGAGTCAAACGGCGGCTATCGCAACATCACTATCTCCAACTGCACTTGCATGTGGAGCAGCGGACTCGCCTTCGAGGAGGTGGACCAGGGACGAATGGAGAACATCACCGTCACGAACATCTCGCTCAGCCACGTACACCATTACCCCATTTACATCACGACTGGCTGTCGCAACCGAGGACCCAAGGAAGTGACACGCATGTCGTCGGCTCGCGACATATATATAAATAATGTAGTGGCTGACGACTGCGACTCTCTGGCAGGAATTATCATCACCGGCATGGAGGGCGAGCCCATCCGCAACGTCTCTCTGTCGAATATCCGCATACAGTATCGCGGCGGCGGCAAGAAGCAATCTTCACCCTATCGCGAGCAGGGCACGAACTATCCCGAACCCCGCTGGGCTGGCCCTACCCCTGCCTACGGCCTCTTCGCCCGTCACGTCGACGGTCTGCATCTGCAGAACGTGAAGTTCGAACTGATGCGGCCAGACGAGCGTCCCGACATCATCCTTGAAGACGTAACCGAAAACTAAGAAACATCGGATATGAAACATTTTCTCTGCCTCGTGGCAATGATGGTTGCCCACACCCTATCGGCACAAAATCCTGCTTTCCCCATCCTCGGCGGCGAGCTGAGCAATTCTGCCGCCACGTCGGTGGGGGACATCGAAGAGGTGATGCCACGCATGCGGGCATTGGGGCTGAATACAGTACTCGTGCCAGCCTATTGGGAGTTGATGGAGCCGACAGAGGGACAGTATGATTTCACGCTCATCGACCGCACCATCGACGTAGCGCGACGGGAGCACCTGCATGTTGTGCCCCTTTGGTTCGGCGCGTGGAAGAACTCCATGTCGTGCTATGCGCCAGGGTGGTTCAAGCAAGACACGAAGCGGTTTCCCCGGGCGATGACCGCCAAGGGGAAGCAGATGGAGATTGCCTCGTGCTTCAGCGACAATGTGCTGCAGGCCGACCTGAAAGCATTTTCCGCACTAATGCGGCACATCCGCGAAAAAGACCCGCAGCGCGAGGTAGTCGTCATGATGCAGATAGAAAACGAGATAGGCATGCTGGAGTCGGCACGCGACCACTCGCCGTTGGCTGAAAAGGCATACAGACAAGAGCGTTGGGCCGAGCGCTATGGCACCGACGAGTATGCCGACGAGCAGTTTATGGCACTGAGCTATGCCCGCTATGTGGAGCATCTTGCCAAGGCTGCCCGAGAGATTCACGACATGCCCCTATACGTCAATGCTGCCATGAACAGTCGAGGACGCCGCCCTGGCGAATATCCATCGGCCGGGCCATTGGCACATCTCATCGACTTCTGGCACGAGGGAGCGCCGAGTATCGACCTGCTCGCTCCCGACATCTACGACACTGGCTTCAAGTCGTGGTGTGCGCAATATGCGATGCCTTTGCGGCCACAAGACTACAATGCTCCATTCCCGACCCTCCATTCTCAACATGTCAAGAACCGCCTCTTCATCCCCGAGAGCCGCTGTTGCGAGAACAGCGGCGTCCGTGCCCTCTACGCCTTCGGCGAGCACCAGGCCATTGGTTTCTCACCTTTCGCCATTGACCAGGCCAGTAAGAAAGAGACAGAATCCGTCACACAGGCCTACGGGCTTATCAGACAGCTGGCAGTAGCCAATTGTTCGCCCTTCACTCTTCATCCTTCACTTAAGACTTGGGGCCTGCTCTTCGACCAGGAAGACTGCGAGCGCATCATCGACGACGACGGCGTGGTGATGACCTGTCGCCACTACTTCACCCTCCCTTGGGATCCCCGCGCCACCGACGGCACCACATGGCCGGAGGGCGGAGCCATGCTCATCCGTCTCAACCGATATGACTACCTCTTGGCAGGCAGCGGCGTGGTTATCGACTTCAAGACTCCGACGGAGAAGCAGCAAGAACAGCAAAAGACATTGGGCGAGGACGGTTTTGCCGAGGCGGCAGCAAATTCTTCATTCGCTGCTCGCCAGTCATCACGCTTTACTGGCAAGCGCCTTGGCCTTCTTTCCGTCGACGAAGTTTCAATCGCTGACGACGGCACGATGCAGTACCTTCGTCGTCACAATGGCGACCAGACACATCAAGGCCGCCATGCCCGCATTGGCGTTGGCGAATGGAAAATGCTGCATATCAAGCTATACGAATACTAAGAAAGAAACAAGAATCTATCGCGCAGGACAATACAGACAGAAGCCGTCTCTATTCTTTCCTTCTGCGCTTATTCGGGATTATAGCCGAAGTTGTCGAGCTCCTTCTTCGAGGAGCGCCAGTCCTTGTCCACCTTGACGAAACACTCCAAGAAGATGTGTTTGTCGAAGAAACGCTCCAGCGCCTTGCGGGCCTCGGTGCTGACCTTCTTCAGCGCCACGCCCTGATGGCCGATGATGATGCCCTTCTGCGATTCGCGCTCCACATAGATGACGGCGTTGATGTGAATCTTCTGCTGGTCCTCCTTGAAGCGCTCCACGACGACCTCCACGGAATAGGGAATTTCCTTATCGTAGTAGAGCAGAATCTTCTCACGGATAATCTCCGAGACGAAGAAGCGGGCAGGCTTGTCGGTGAGCTGGTCCTTGTCGAAGAAAGCAGGACTCTCAGGCAGCAGCTCTTTGATGCGCTTCAGCAGCATGTCTGTGCCGAACTTGTTCTTCGCCGAGATGGGCAGAATCTCAGCGTTGGGCAGCAGGGTGTGCCATTTGGCAACAATAGAGGACAGCCAAGCATCGGCCCTCCCTTTACCCCCCTGAGGAAGCACTTTAGATTTACCGGCTATCGGCGTCCCCTCGGGGGCAGCAGAGGGGGCCATGTCAATCTTGTTAATGAGCAGAATGACAGGTATTGTCATCTTCTGCACCTTCTCCAGGAAATCCATGTTCTTCTCCGGGTCTTCCACCACGTCGGTGACGTAGAGCAGCACGTCGGCATCCTGCAAGGCGCTCTCCGAGAAGGCGAGCATCGACTCCTGCAGCTTATAGTTAGGCTTCAGCACGCCGGGCGTGTCGCTGAACACTATTTGCATGTCGTCGGTGTTGACGATGCCCATGATGCGGTGGCGCGTGGTCTGCGCCTTAAAGGTGGCAATGGAAATACGCTCACCCACCAGCTGGTTCATAAGCGTGCTTTTGCCTACGTTAGGATTGCCAACGATATTGACAAATCCTGCCTTGTGCGTCGTTTTCTTCTCTTCCATAAAATAAGAATGTGCTTCAGCCTGCAAAATTACATTTTTTCTGTCAAACGGCCAAGAATTCCGCCACAAAAAATGCCACCTATAGGTGTATAGCCTCTACGACCATTTTTTCTGCCCCATGGCTGAAAAAACGGGCGAACTGCCAACAGTTCGCCCGTTTAGTAATTTCCATGATGGCTGCTACTTGCCGTCGTAGGCCCAGCGCAAGAAGTTCGCCCCATGCACGAAGCCTGCTCCGAAAGCGGTCATAATCATATTGTCGCCCTTGCGCAGCTTCGGTTCGTACTCCCAGAGAGCCAGAGGAATGGTGGCTGCCGAAGTATTGCCGAAATGCTCGATGTTCACCATCACCTTCTCCATTGGCAGTTCCAGACGCCTGGCCACAGCCTCGATGATGCGCATGTTGGCCTGGTGGGGGATAATCCACTGGAGGTTCTCGTTCGTCAGCCCGTTGCGCTCGGCAATGAGTGCGCTGTCGGCCGACATGTTGGTCACGGCATAGCGAAACACGGTGCGGCCCTCCTGATAGGTGTAGTGCATGCGGTGTTCCACAGTAAAGTGGCTGGCGGGGCTGACGCTGCCACCGGCTTTCATGTGGAGGAAGGGCAGGCCGATGCCGTCGGTACGCAGATAACTGTCCTGCAGGCCCAGATCCAATTCCTCGGTGGCTTCCAGCAGCACGGCTCCGGCACCGTCGCCGAAGAGCGGACATGTGGAGCGGTCCTTATAGTCGGTGGCCGACGACATCTTGTCGGCACCGATGAGAATAATCTTCTTGTATCGCCCGCTCTGAATCATCGACGTGGCCACGTCGAGCGAGTAGATGAATCCGCAGCAGGCGGCGGAGAAATCAAACGCCATCGCGTTTTTCAGTCCCAGCTTGCCGATAACGATACTGGCTGTGGAGGGGAAGTGATAGTCGGACGTCGAGGTACACACTATGAGCGCGTCTATCTCTTCAAGGTTCACGCCCGTCTTGCGTACGAGCTCCTTGGCAGCCTTGCGCGCCATATAGGAAGTGCCGAGACCCTCTTCGGTGAGGATTCGGCGTTCCTTGATTCCGACACGCGTCATTATCCACTCATCGTTAGTGTCAACCATGCGCGACAGCTCCTCATTCGTGAGGACATAGTCGGGCACGTAGCCTCCGATGCCAGTGATAATCGCGTTAACCTTTCCCATTATTCAGCCACTTCTTCGTCCTTCTTGATAGCAACCTTACCGCGATAATAGCCGCAAGAGGGGCAAACGGTGTGGTAGATGTAGTAGGCGCCGCAGTTGGGGCATACGGCCAGCGTGGGTGCTACTGCCTTGTCATGGGTACGACGTTTAGCGGTACGAGTCTTCGACTGTCTTCTTTTAGGATGTGCCATTTTGATTTACAATTTAACTATTTACTATTTACGATTTAATTCTCCATTTTTAAATTCTTCAGTGCGCCCCATCTAGGGTCAACAGCATCTTTGGCGTCCGCACCACTGCTTCGGGCAGCCGAGAGCTGTTCCAGCTTCTCGCTCATGGACACGTTACAATCGCCAGGTTGATGAACGTGCCGGATGGGTACCGCCAAGGCTATCGACTCGTAGATGAGCCATGCCGTGTCGAGCACCGGATGCTGCTCGTCCACGGTTATCACCTCGTCGTAGTCAGTGTATTCCTCGCCAAGCTTCACCGTCAGGTGGAGGTCAGACTCAATGGGCTGATCCATCGGATCCAGACAGCGGTCGCAGGCTACCTCTACCGTGCCTTCGCCGCGCAGCACCAACTCAAAAAAGCCGACGGACTTGCGTATAGTCCCCGACACATGCACCGAGCCATGCTGCAACTGCGCACCTTCCAGCTGCTGAAAGAAAGAATCGTCCAGCTGCCACTCCAGGGGCGTCACGTCCGCTGTCAGCGCCTTCAAATCGATCTTAAACAGCTCTAAGTCGCACATATACACTTGCTAACGGGCTGCAAAGTTACAAACTTTTTTCCGAATACGGCAAAGTTTTCGACATTTTTTTTTCATTTCTGCACACTATTGCATGCGGTGTGCAACCATCAATAGGCTATATAGCGGAAGATTTAGTCATGAACGACGGGACTAGCATCAAAAGCACAACCTATTTTCTACATCTGCGGACAGGCACAATGCCCGTCCCTACAGTTGGGCGTAGGGATGGCAACAAACGGAAATGTATGCGTTTGGGATTACGTCAAAAGGGCATCATCTTTTCCCTTCCGCACGCGCGCGCGTAATGGGAAAGTAAGAAAAAAGGAGCTACTCGAGCTACTTTAGCAGTCATTTCGCTGATTTTCAGATTATTGTTTGTAGCTACAAGGCTCTATTTCGCGCTACTCTGTAGCTACAGGAGAAGCTACAGGGCACATACGCTTAAATTCTCTAGAGAATCCAACAAAATAGTACCGCTATTTTTTCAAATACGAACGCCATTTGGAAAAATACTAACGCCATTTGGAAAAATACTAATGCCATTTGGAAAAATACTAACGCCGTTTTTTCGTCCCAAGCCTTGGGACTTTTTGGGGCAACAATATAGCAGTTGCCCAGGACATCTTCTCTGGCGGTAGCCGCTCCCCTCCCCTCTAGGGGAGGGGCAGGGGTGGGGTCTCTAACTTTTTCCGCCGAGAAAACACAGACGATAACAGATTCGCTGAAGCATATTAGAGACCCCACCCCTACCCCTCCCCTAAAGGGGAGGGGAGCGCCATGCGGAAAAGTAAATTCAGGTCAACTGCTATATCGTTGCCTTGAATAATACGAACGCCATTTGGAAAAACACGGACGCCATTTGGAGTTGTAGCTACAAAAGTAGCACCAAAAAGAGTGCTATAGCTACAGGCAACAACTTACGGCCCAGAAAGTTAGGCGTCAAAGTAGCGCGAGTAGCACCAAAAATCGTCTCACGCGCGCGCGTATATGTATTTTCCCTCCCCTCGAGAAGCTTGAAATGCCTATCCTATAAACGGCAGATTCTTTTCATATTGGAGGAGAGGGCAGAAAGAAAAGACTGCATCCCGATGTTCGCACATCGGCACGCAGCCTGCTCGTTCACAGAAAACCGAGAGAGCGTTCCTTTGCTATTTTTTCTTCAACTTGATTTCAATCACGCCGTTCTTGCCTTTCTCTCCATATACATCAACGGCACTCTTATCCTTCAGCACATTAATCGACTCTATCTTCTCGTTGTCAAGAGTCTGTAAGGTAGCTATTGAGACTTCCTTGCCATCGATGATGACGAGTGGGTTCTCACCGGCGGGAGCATCACCCTTATGGATAATGGTCAGCGGCTTGGTCTGGGGCTCGTCCTTCTTTTCGCCACCTTGCAGGCGGAACGAGATGGGGATGGTGTACTTCACGCGCACGGCCTTGCCTTTCTGCATGCCAGGCTCCCATTTCGGCATGGCGTTGATGACACGCAGCGCCTCCTCATCAAGACTGGGGGAAACACTCTTTACTATCTTTGTATCAGACACTGAGCCATCTTTCTCCACCACGAAAGTGACAACGACACGGCCCTGCTTCTTCTGCTCCATTGCATCCTTGGGATACTTGATAGTGCTTGACAGGAACTGCATCAAGGCAGCATCTCCACCGGGGAACTTTGGCATCTGCTCCACCACTTCAAACACCACAGACGTGTCTGCCGGCATCTCAGGCTTCACGATGCTTACAGCTTCCGATTCAGGCACAACCTGCGTCACCGCCGGTGCGGGCAGCACAGCCTGCTCCTCAATTTGTCCTACCACAGTTTCCACTTCCGGACGGGCAAAGGCCACCACGGCCAGCGCCGCCACGGGCACGACGGTCAGCGCACGGAGCTGCTGCCATCGGCTACTACGTTTTGTTGTCATCATACGGATTCGTTTTTTAAGTGATTGATAATTAAGATTGTTTGCCATCGAGAATAGCTGGTCCCCGACGGACTTTCGTATCAGCAGCAACTGGTACTGCTGGGCGTCGACTCCTCTTTGTAAGACGGCCTCGTCGGCCTCAAATTCGTGAATCTGCTTCAATTCGCGGCGCAGCAGCCATGCGGCCGGATTCCACCACTGGAACAGCAGCACCACATCCACGAACAGCACGTCGTAGGAATGGCCTAAGTGTATGTGCGCCTGCTCATGAGTGAGAATCTCCCGCGATGCTTCGCGCATGTCTTTCTCGCTGATGACAATATGGCGGAAATAGCTGAAAGGCATAATATCGCCTGTCATCACATGCAGCCTGTCGCCATCAGGCAACTGCTCTACCCTACCCCGCCGCAGCAGACGGTGAAGACTCAGTACATTATGGAGATTCCACAACAGCATGCCCACCACGCCTACTATATATATAATGTACGTCACGCGCACGACGTTCCACGTTGTATCCGCCTGAGACGCGGCATCCGCCAACGGGACAGCCAGCAAATCTTCAATGGAAATCAGCCCCTCGCCTACAGGCGACGGATGGTCGAGCGTCAGCTTCACCCAAGGCAGCACCAGCGCAAGCGCCGTCACCGTCAAGAGCAGCACGCGGTTGAAGTGGTGAAGGGTCTCGCGGCTGAGCAACAGCTTCCACACCAGGTAGAAAGCTATCAGGCAAATACCCACTTTTAATTGATATACTAAGAGCATATTGAGCTGGAGTTTAGCGTTAGGAGTTTGTTGCTGCTGCTGAGGAAGACTCTACCTTGCGGATGAGTTCCTTTAAATCGTCGAGACTGATCTTCTCGCTCTTCACCAGCGCCGAGACGGCACTCATGTAGGAATGTCCGAAGAACTTGTTCACCACATTGGCCAGCGAGCCACCGCGATAGTCCTCACGGCTGATGCGGGCAAAATACTGGAAGCAGCGGGCAGTCAGCGCCTTGTGGCCCAGAAAGCCCTTCTCCTCGAGTATCTTCACCAGCGTGGCCAGCGTATTCACATGCGGCTGAGGCTTCGGGTACAGCGCCTGCAGCTCGCGCACCTGCATGGGACCATGTTCCCATACCCGCTCCATGATTTCCTCTTCTTTTTGCGTCAGTTGTTTCATCTTTTCTGTCGTTTTACAGTTTGCTTTACCTTGCTGCGCATACAGCAGTCTCTGATTCACGCTGCAAAGTTAACTAAAAGATTTCGTTTAAACTAATTTTCTTAGTTAAATAAACTAAAACAATTAGTTTTTCTTCCTGTACGGCCCTGCCCGACGTGAAAGGAGAGGGAAAAATTGAAGGCAACAATATAGTAGTTGACCTGAATTTGCTTCTCCGGATGGCACTCCCCTCCCCTCAAGGGGAGGGGTAGGGGTGGGGTCTCTAATATACTTCAGGGTATCTGTTATCGTCTGTGTTTTCTCGGCGGAAAAAGTTAGAAACCCCACCCCTGCCCCTCCCCTTAAGGGGAGGGGAGTGGCTACCGCCGGAGAAGAATTCTTGGGTCAACTGCATTGTCGTTGCCAAAGTGAAACCTTTCGGGTTTTTGTTCGTCTAATCACCAAAATTATTCACAAAACGACATGAAAAAGATTCTTTTTGGGGCGCTGGCCCTCACGATGGGCAGCGTATGCCACGCGGAGGACATCACCATCCGCTACAACGGCTCGACAGCGAAAGTAGAACAGGCAGTAAAGGACAGCGTGAAGGTAAGCGTGAAGGGCGCAAGCGTAAATATCGAGAGCCTCTTTAAAGGCCACAAACTCACCGTCAGGATGAAAGGCAAGAGCGACGACGGACAGCTTACGCTGAAGACCGCCGGCAAGGCGAAGGTGACGCTCGACGGTCTGGAACTGACCAGCCAGGAGGGTGCTCCACTTGACCTGAAGAACAAGAAGAAGGTGGAAGTGGTGGCCGCCAAGGGCACCGAGAACACGCTCACCATCACCGCCTGCAACGACACCGCCAACCACAAGGCTGCCGTCGTCTGGGCGAAAGACAAGCTACTGCTTTCAGGGAAGGGCACGCTGAACATCATTGCCACCGGCGACGGCTGCCGGGGCATCAAGACCAAGAAGGACATCACCATCGAAGACCTGACGCTCAACGTAACAACCACAGGCGATAACCTAGGGGAGAAGCCCTTCAGCTTTGGCGGGTTCCCGGGTATGCCGGAAGGCGGTTTCCCCGATTTCGGAGAAGGTTTTCCTGACTTCGGCGGCGTTTTTCCTGGCTTCGGAGGCGGTTTTCCAATGGGTAACGACAGTACCAGGCGCGGCGGCTTCCCCGGTTTCCCCGGCGGCATGCCCGACTTCGGGGGAGGTATGCCTGACTTCGGCGGTGGTATGCCTGACTTCGGTGGTGGTTTTCCGATGGGAGGCTTCCCCGGCTTCGGCGACCGTGACGAAAACGACAGCATAGAGGGCGGTTTCGGCGGCTTTGCCGGCAAGCATAAGTATATTGCGTCCACTAAGGGCATTGCCTCGAAAGGCAAGATCACCATCAACAGCGGCAACGTGACCGTGCGGACCAGCACCGCCGGAGCTGAGGGCATAGAGGGCAAGGAAGGCATCGTCTTCAATAGTGGTAACGTCGACGTGCTGACCACCGACGATGCCATCAACGCCAACGCCACCATCGAGTTCAACGGTGCCAACGTCATCGCCCGCAGCATGGGTAACGATGCTGTCGACTCCAACCCCAAAGGCGGCTTCTTCATGCCCTTCGGCGGCAACAACAACCAGGACACCGAGCCCGCCATCGTCATCAACGGCGGCACGGTCTATGCCTGGAGTCAGGTTGGCTCGCCAGAAGAAGGCCTCGACGGCGACTTTGCCCCGTTCGTCATCAACGGCGGCACCTTCTTCTCCGTAGGAGGCGGAATGGGTGAGATGCCCTCCGTGCCCACCAACGAGACGGCCAAACAGCCCACCGTCCTGCTCATCGGCATCAATATTATAAAAGATGAGCCCGTCTATATCTACGACGCCGACGGCAAGCTCCTCAACACCGTCACCATCCCCTTCTCCCTGCGCCGCAGCGCCAGCCTCGTAGGCAGTCCCGACTTCAAAATCGGAAACACCTACACCGTGAAGACGAAGGGATATGAGAATACCTTCACCCTCAGCGAGAACTTCACAGCCGTGAGGTAGCGGGGGAAAAAGGACATAATCAAGGCGCATCATCAAGAATTGGTAGTCTTTTTTGTATATTTGTCAGTCTTTTTTGTAAATATGTTTGGTAGTTCACTGTTTTTTTACTATCTTTCCTCTATAAAAGTTTTGAGACCACACCCTTCTTTTTTGCTTACACTGCCGTGGGAGCAGTGTTTCTGGTGCCATCATCGTTAAGCATGAGCATAGTTTTTCACTGGGCGTATCTCCTCCCAGTGTTC
>JAEEGL014245333.1_pt1 | contig 74350 bp, 59 predicted proteins | sample 9134231 | NCBI WGS metagenome assembly JAEEGL01 (sample SAMN16246548, study PRJNA631951) | gut metagenome | biome: gut microbiome; feature: rumen; material: fiber-attached | host: Bos | place: Iran: Karaj | collected 2018-10 | reverse complement strand
GTCGAAGAACTCGTCAACGCATTCACCGAGATTATCAACAAATAAATGGAAAAGAAGCGAATGGGAATAATGAGAATAATTAATCCACGAATGAGAATAAAAAATATTCGTTATAATTACTGCGAGCACTCGTGGGTCTTCGACAAATCTCGTTCCAATTATTCTAATTCGTTTCAGAATAATAAGAAGTATTATGAGTTATACAGCACAAGATTTTAAGAAAGGACAGCCAAGGTGGTGCCCCGGTTGTGGCGACCATTTTTTCCTGGCCTCCCTGCATAAGGCTATGGCCGAGATTGGCGTAGCTCCCGAGAATGTGGCAGTCATCAGTGGTATCGGCTGTAGCAGTCGTCTGCCGCACTACATGGCCACCTACGGTATGAACACTATCCACGGTCGTGCAGCCGCTATCGCTACCGGTGCGAAGGTAGCCAACCCTAACCTGACTGTATGGCAGGTCAGTGGCGACGGTGACGGACTGGCTATCGGTGGTAACCACTTCATCCATGCTAACCGTCGTAACATCGACCTCAACATGATTCTGTTGAATAACCGTATCTACGGTCTCACCAAGGGTCAGTATTCGCCTACGTCGCCGCGTGGCTTCGTGTCGAAGTCGAGCCCTTACGGCACAGTCGAGGATCCGTTCCGTCCTGCCGAGCTCTGCTTTGGCGCCCGTGGTCATTTCTTCGCTCGTTGCGTGGCTACCGATGCTAAAGGTACGGTTGAGGTACTGAAGGCTGCCTATGAGCACAAAGGTGCCAGCGTGACTGAGGTACTGCAGAACTGCGTTATCTTCAATGACCACTGTCATGATGTGGTTTATAACAACGAAGGCCGTAAGAAGAATGCTATCTATGTGAAGCACGGCGAGAAGCTTGTATTCGGTGAGAACAATGAGTTCGGACTGGTGCAGCAGGGCTTCGGCCTGAAGGTCGTGGAGATTGGCAAGGATGGCTATACCCTCGACGATGTGCTCGTTCATGATGCTCATTGTGAGGACAATACCCTCCAGCTCAAGCTTGCCATGATGACGCCTGAGGATGGTTTCCCCATTGCCCTCGGCGTGATTCGCGATGTGGAGGCTCCCACCTACAATGAAGCCGTCTATGCCCAGCTCGAAGAAGTCTCTGCTCAGAAGAAGTATCACAACTTTACCGAGCTGCTTGAGACCAACGATATCTGGACTGTCAGCGAATAATCTCCTGTAAGGCTCCGTGCTTCTGAGCTCTGCTCAGAGCACCAAGAGCCGACTTTAACATTATATGAAAAGCGGGCCCGTCAATCTGACGGACCCGCTTTTCATATTGGGGTATTACTGATTATTATCCTTCAGTTGAATCTTCACCGATTGTCTTGCCACCGAGCGTGAGATAAGCCACGGGGGCAGCGATAAAGATAGACGAGAGCGTACCGAAGATGACACCCAGAATCATAGCGAACGAGAAGGAGCGGATGCTGTCACCACCAAAGAGGAAGATGATGCCGAGCACGAGCAACGTCGTTACAGAGGTGTTGATGGTACGAGCCAGCGTCTGGTTCAGTGAGTCGTTGAAAATCACCTGACGGTCGCGCTTGCCATAGAGGTTGATGTTCTCACGGATACGGTCGAACACCACCACCTTATCGTTGATAGAGTAACCAATCACGGTCAGGATAGCACCGATGAACACCTGATCGATTTCAAGTGACCAAGGCACGATGTTGTATAGCAGCGAGTAGAAGCCAATCACGATCAGCGCATCAAAAGCCAATGCCACGATAGATCCCACAGAGAAGGCTACGTTACGGAAGCGCAGCAAGATGTAGAGGAAGATGGCAATCAGAGCAATGATGACCGAAATGATGGCACCATAGGTGATGGTCTTTGCAATAGAAGGACCAACCTTAGCTGAGCTGATGATAGAACCACCCTCGCGGATGTCGGGGTTCTTGAAGTCAACCACATTCTCCGTAGAGATGAGATCAGCCTTCTTCAGGGCATCGAACAACTTGTTCTCAGCCTCGTCGTCAACGGTAGCCTCGTTCGACTCAATGTTCCAGTTGGTCTGTATGCGAACGGTCTTCTCGGATGCGGCACCCAGGGCAATCACATTCGTGTTAGCCTCCTGACCTGCCTTCTCGCCAATGGTGTTGACATAGACGCCTGACATAGCTTGACGAACCTGCTCAACGGGCACTTCCTTATTCAGCACCACCTTGTAGTTACGACCACCGGTGAAGTCGATTGACTGGCTCAAGCCACGAACGAAGAAGCTGCCGATGAAGACAATGGCCATCAGTGCCCAGATGGTAAATGAGGTCTTGTAGGCACTCATGAACTTGTACTTCGTGTTCTGCATCAGGTTCTTTGAATAGAAGGTAGCGAAGGTGAGGTTCAGCCACTTGTCTTTCTTCATGCGGTTCTCATAAACCAGACGGGTCAGGAACACAGCGGTGAAGAACGATACGCAGATACCGATGATCCAAGTAGTGGCGAATCCCTTCACAGGACCTGTACCGAAGTAGAGCAGGATGATACCAGTAATCAGAGAAGTGAAGTTAGAGTCGAAGATAGCTGAGAAGGCATTGGCGTAACCCTTCTGGATAGCTTCCTTCACGTTGAGACCGCGCTTCAGCTCTTCCTTGGTGCGCTCGTAAATCAGCACGTTAGCATCGACGGCCGTACCCAGTGTCAGCACGATACCTGCAATACCAGGCATGGTCAGAGCTGCTTGGAACGATGTCAGGATACCCAGTGTGAAGAAGAGGTTGAACAGCAGGGCAATATCACTTATAATACCAGGAATGAAACCATAGAGCAGAATCATGTAGAGCATCAGCAGCACGAAAGCTACGATAAACGAGATGACACCCTGCTCGATAGACTGAGCGCCGAGTGAAGGACCAACCACATCCTCCTGTACGATACGGGTAGGAGCAGGCATCTTACCAGAGTTCAGCGTGTTAGCCAAGTCCTTGGTATCCTCGATGGTGAAGTTACCAGTAATCTGAGAGCGGCCACCATCAATCTGTGTGAGGATGCGGGGAGCTGAATAAACAGCGTCGTCCAGCACGATAGCTACGGCCTTGTTGATATTCATCTTGGTAATCTGCGACCAGCGGCGGGCACCGTCGGAGTTCATCTCCATAGATACGCAGGGATGACCCATCTGGTCGAAGTCGTCCTTAGAGCCGGTAATTACATCACCTTCCAGTGGTGCACGACCGTTGGGTTCAGTGATCTTCAGGGCATAGAGAGCGAAGATCTCCTGACGGCTGTTGCCGAAGTCTTCGGGCTTGGCACCCCAACGAAGCTTCAACTCAGCGGGCAGTATTTGCTGAGCCACCTCAGAATAGATGACCTTGTTGATGTCGGCGGTGTCGCGAGCAATGGCATAGCCCACTACGGCCAGACCATCACCTCGAACAGGCTCCAGGAAACTGAACAGCGGGTTCTGCTTCTTGGCAGCCTCGCGGTCAGCCTCATTGGCCTTGTCGTCGCTCTTCGCCAGTTTTGCGGCAAAAGCCGATGAAGCACTCTTTGTGGTGTCGGCGGCAGCCTCAGCGGCAGGAGCCTCAGTAGCAACGGTATCGTTGCTCACCGTCTCATTGCTCATCTCAGCAGCATAGCGGCTGTTGAGCTGACTGAGCAGGGGCACAATCTCCTGAGAGTTGTAGGTCTCCCAGAACTCCAGGTTGGCAGAGCCCTGTAACAATTTACGCACGCGCTCAACTTCTTTTACACCAGGCATTTCGACCATGATGCGCGACTGACCTTCCAGACGCTGGATGTTGGGCTGGACAACGCCGAACTTATCCACACGCTGGCGAACCACGTTCTCAGCGTTGTCAATAGCCGACTGAACCTCAGCACGCAGGGCAGCCTCCACTTCAGCGTCGGTTGACTTGGTGCTAACCTTACCCTTCATCTGCTGGGTGGCGAAGACAGAAGCCAGGGGCTTGTCCTGGGTGTTCTGCTTCCAGCGCTTAATGAACAATGAGATAAAGTCATCCTGACTTGTCTCTTCGTCTTTCTTGGCTTCGGAGAGTGACTTTCTGTAGTCTGCATCTTGCTTGTGGTCAGCCAGCACGTCGATTACATCGGGTACCGATACTTCCAACACTACGTTCATACCACCTTTCAGGTCCAGACCCAGACCAATCTCCATCTCGCGGCACTGCTTGAGCGAGTAGATGCCAAGATACACCTTCTCGTTCTTCATAGAATCAAGATACTCCTTACCTTCCTTCACACCCATTTCAGCGGCCTTATTCTCATAATGTTTGGTCACGAAACGGAACGAAAGATAGAAGCAGCAAACCAGTGTCAGCAGCACTGCGAGTACTTTTACTAATCCTTTGTTTTGCATTGTTTTTTATTATGTTATATTATTGTTTGTGCAAATAAGCCTGCAAATATAGTCATTTTTTTACACTTCATGAAATTTCTGCCCCATTTTCACACATTTTTTAAGGTTTCTTCCCTATTTGGAGCCAACAAAGCACTGGATAATGGTCACTAACGTCATTTTCGTTGTCAATTTTACATCCGTAAGGGGTGAAGTGTTCCGACACCAACATGTGGTCAATGCGGAAGTTAAATCCTCGTTGGTTGAAGGATACCCCAAACCCTGATCCTGTCTCCACGAAACAGTCGGTCAGCCCCTTGGCTGCCGTGTGACGAGTATATGAGATGGGTGTGTCGTTGAAATCGCCGCAAACGATGATGGGATACTGCCGATGAGTTTTCACATATTTGTTGATGGCACGAGCCTGCGGCGCACGCTTGGCCATCGACTCACCCAATCTTGTGACCAGGAAGCGGGTCTCGGCTTGTACGGTGTCACGATGCATGGTGCCATCAATCATGTTTTTATAGCGGGAACGGTCGCTCGTTGAGAGATGCGTACCTTCCAAATGGTTATTGATTACGATGACCGTGTCGCTGCCCACCTGCAGATAGTAGGCCACTGATCTCGTGGTCATATCGACACTTTCTATTTTCTCCTTCCGCAGAATAGGGAAACGGGTGTGTATGCCTAAAGCATTGACCATTTTGCCGCTGGCGTCAGGAATGCGTGTTGTGTCGTTATAGGCGAAAAACTCGGTATAGCGGCTCATGGCCTTGTGCTTGTCGCTCGTGTCCTCCTGAAAGCACACGATGTCGGCCTGCTGTTCCTTCACATATTTGAACACGCTGTCAAGTGCATGTTCGTACTTGTAATTGCCACCATAACTGCACACATTCCATGAGATGATGCGGATGGCACCCTTGGGGGGAGTGTCAGGTGCGCCATGAAGAGGCATATATATACGTATAGGTACGTATGCGAGCGCAAAGCCCAGCAGAGGTATGCACATCCGTTTCCAACTGAGGAAAACCCACAAGGGCACAAAAAGCAGGTTGGCCAATACGAATATTGGGAAAATCATCCCCGCACAGGCCAGCCATTCGTGGCCTTCAGGATTGATGCGGTCGCTGTAGCCCACAAGCAACATCAAAATGACGGTCACCACATTGGCACCGGCAATACTGTTGAGTATGATTTTCTTGATGGTGGAGAACATGGCCCTTCTGGCAGAGATTAATAATCCTTGCTGGCTTCAAAAAGCCATTTCTTTTCTTCCTTAGTCAGACTCTCATAGCCGCTCTTGCGAATCTTGTCGAGCAAGCTGTCAACCTTCTCCTGACGCTGTTGCTTCTCAGCATTATACTCCATGTCGGCCTCACGCGAACTGGTGCGAGGCTGTACCGGCTCCTGCTGCTGCCGCTTTGGGCTAAAGTTCCAGTTCGTCTGGAATGGCTGTGCCTTGCCTTGGTGCCTCCAGTACAGAATGATGAGGAGGCCGAAGAGCATGCCACCGACGTGGGCCATGTGAGCCACTGAGTCACCCTGGATGTTCTTCCACGAATAAAGCAGCTCAATAGCAATATAGCCAGCCACGCAATAACGGGCCTCGATAGGTCTCGTCAGAAGCAGTCGCCATGTTTTCTGTGCCAATGAACTTGCTGGGTTGAAGAAGGCGATGATGATGGCAATGAAGAACAACTGGTTCAGGAGTGACATGATGCCCTGAACCATCGGGTTGGTATTCACCAAGTCAATTACAATAAATCCGATAATCAGCAGGGGAATACCAATGATGCGTCTAGGGAAAATCATACCGAAAGCCAGCAGAATACCAAAGACAGCACCTGAAGCACCGATGGTCACGCCACCATCTCCCATGAGAAACTGTACAATTTCTTGACTCAGTCCAGCGCCTACTCCACAAGCGAGGTAGTAGAACAGGTATTTGTTCTTACCCCAAGAGCGCTCGACATCACATCCGAACATCCAGAGGGCAAACATGTTGAACAGAAGATGGGTGAGTGATCCGTGCAAGAACATGTAGGTGAAAAACTGGTAGAACCTGAAGAAGGGCAACTCAAAATAGTACAGCCCCCCTAACGATGTCAGGGATATGCCTTGAAAGCTCAGCAACTCCGTGGCAGCATAGGCCAGAACATTGATGATGAGCAGGTTCTTGGTGATAGTAGGTATGCTATTGAACACGTTCTCTTTTTCTTATGTAAATTACTCAATTACACGAAATCGGCTGCAAAATTACTAAAAATATCCGTTTTACAAGGCAAAAAAGGGGTAGAAAGCACTTTTTTTCATTAAAAAACGCATTTTTTCGACTTTTTTGTTTGTTTTCTAAAGAATAACATTTATATTTGCACAAGAATTAGAACAAAAACTATATTTATCATCAGTTTATTAACAAATAAAACATTAACTCTATGAACAAGACTGAACTTATTGAGAAGATGGCCGCTGGTGCTGGCATTTCTAAGGTGGACGCAAAGAAGGCTCTCGACGCTGCTGTTGCAGCTGTGAAGGACGCTCTGATTGCAGGTGACAAAGTTGCTCTGATTGGCTTCGGCACGCTGGGTGTTTCTGAGCGTCCCGCACGTGAGGGCATCAACCCCGCTACCAAGGAGAAGATTACTATTGCTGCTAAGAAGGTGGTTAAGTTCAAGGCAGGTGCTGAGCTCAATGACGCTTTGAAGTAATCCTAACACAGTCATCTTTTTGAAATAAGGATGCGTTCTTTTAAGAGAATGCATCCTTTTTCTTTGTCAAATAATTTGCTACGGGTTGGCGCTCAAAAGCAGACGTAGGGCTCCAGCTTACTGCGCACCTCAGCGGGGAAGTCGCGCAGCAGTTGCAGGTCATCAAGGCTATGCAGCGGTCCGTGTAACCGCCGATAGTCAACGATTGCCCGTGCCTGATAGTAATTGATGTAAGGATGGCGCTTCAGCTCATTGACCGACAATGTGTTCAGGTTGAGGCGCCGTGGAGCGGCTGAATCTATGATGAAATGCTGCTTGAGTCCTGGTGGCAGCTCGTCAATCTCGTCAAGTTGATCAACACTCACATAGCCTCCCAACCGTTGGCCGTACTGGGCTATGCGGCTGGCATAGTAACTTCCGATACCTGGCACCCGTTGCAACTGAGTTGTGTCGGCTGTGGCAAGGTTGATGGTCTCACCCGCTGAGATTTTGTGCATCCGACGCAACGTATCGACAGGAGCCGTCTCTTTTTGAGTGAACAGGGTGGCTGCAGGTTGATAGTCACGCCCTATACGGATATAAGGCTCCAAAGAGCGGTATTGTCCTACGGTAAGTCCGTGGATTCGGGCAAAATCCTCTTTCGTCCGGAAAATACCTCCTCGCGCGCGATACTTATATATATTACGCACGAGCCAAGGTTCCAGTCCAAGTCGGCTCAGTTGGCTGGAGTCGGCGGTGTTCGGATCAAAACAGAAACGTTCGACGGAGGATAAGTCAGCCTGCTCGTCATTCGCGCCGGTATTGCCTTGTGGAAAAGAGTGGTGCAGCTGCCTGGAAAGGGTGTCTTCTGCAACAGAGTCATCGGGTGTCAGTTCATGACCTGTAAGAAAGAGGCTCATGATACCCGCCAGTGCCAATAGGAGCAGCAGCGTCACAATTTGCCGATCCGACTTTCTGATGCGAAAGAAATCACCGATGTTCATATCGTAGGCTTAGATGACTCCAAACTGATGCAGGAAAATCAAGAGAATGCCGGCAGGACAGATAAAGCGGATGGCAAACAGGTAAATACCGAAAACACGAGTTTTCATGCTGCCGCCATTGGTGTACTCATCCTTGACCACGTGGCTGGGCACCACCCATCCCAAGAGCAGACAGGTGAGGAAGCCACCGATGGGCAGGAAAATCTGTCCTGTCACAAAGTCGAAGAGGTCGAAGAGTGATTGTCCGGCCACTTGCAGTCCGTTGTAGCCTCCCAGTGACAAGGAACAGAAGGTGCCGATGATGGCACAGGAGACGGTGACGATGAGCGCACCGCGTTTGCGGCTAATCTTCAGTTCCTCATGGAAGAAGGCTGTACTCACCTCGTGGAGCGACATAAGTGAGGTGAGGGCGGCCAGTGACAGCAGGGCGTAGAACAGTAAGGCGATGGCCGACCCCAGTAGTGGCACAGCCGAAAACGCTTGGTTGAACACGTTAGGCAGGGTGATGAACACCAATGCAGGACCGCTGTCAGGACTGACGCCTACAGAGAAGGCGGCAGGGAAAATCATGAGACCTGAAAGGATGGCCACGAGACAGTCGATAATGCTTATTTGCACAGCACTCCTCATGAGGTTTGTCTCACGGGAGAAGTAGCTGGCGTAAGTGCAAAGACATCCCATAGCTATGCTCAGCGAGTAGAAAGCCTGCCCCAATGCACCAAGAAACACATTGCCCGACAACTTGGAGAAGTCAGGACGAAGCAGATATTCAATGCCTGCTTGTGCGTTGGGTAGCGTGCAGGAACCCACTACGATGACAAGCAGCAGTACAAACAGCGTGGGCATCAGCAGCTTTGAAGCCTTTTCAATGCCACGCTGTACGCCTCTCACGATAACCCAATGAGTGATGATGAAGAACAGTATCATCCAAATCACGGGCTTCCAGGGATTCTGCGAGAACTCGAGGAAATGCTGCTGCACATAGTTGGAATCTCCTTTCAGAGTTCCTGTGATGGCACCATAGATATATTCCAAGCACCAGCCTGACACGACGGCGTAATAGCCTGTGATCAGAAAACCGGTAAGCACCCCCAGATAGCCCACGAACTTCCACAATGACCCGCCCGAAATGGCTGAGTAGGCACGTGCTGTATTGGCCTGCGCCCGTCGTCCGATGATAAACTCGCTCATCATACAAGGGATGCCCAACACCAATACACAACCGATATAAATCAGGATAAACACGGCACCGCCATTCTCACCCGTCATGTAAGGGAAACGCCACACGTTACCCAGTCCCACGGCTGAACCTGCCGTAGCCAATATGATGCCCAGTTTGGTGCCAAAGGTGGCTCTTTCTTGCTCTTTCATCGTCAAATTCCCATTAATTGCTTGCAAAAGTATAAAAAAAATCTTACTTTTGCAGCGAAATAGAAAGCAAAGATGAAAAATTTAGTTCAAATTGCAACGAGATACCCACTTTCACTTGTCTGTATCGTACTTATTTGGTTGCTCTGTCTCGTCATTTGGATGCCTGAAACACCGCTCGATGATGTAGCTTTTATCGACAAATGGACTCATTTTGCCATGTATGGGGGTACTTGCTCCGTCATCTGGTGGGAATATCTGCGCCATCATGTTCGTCTCAACGCCACCCGACTGCTGGTTTGGGCTTTCATCGCGCCGATAGCGATGAGTGGACTCATTGAGATTCTTCAGGCTACCTGCACGGATACCCGCCAAGGTGAGTGGCTCGACTTTGTAGCCAACAGTTTCGGGGTGTTGTTGGGCAATGGAATGGGCTTGCTTATGAACGCTATTTACTTCAAACGTTCATAAGCAAGCAGGTCATTTCTATTTAGTCATATCGAAACCTACGCGCACACCGTCGTAATTCTTCGACAGGTCGCCGATGGTCTGAACCGTCTGGTTACCAGAAAGGGCGGTCATGGTCTGGAGCAGCGTGAGTAGTTTCTTTCCCTCGAAGAGCAGGCCGATACCGTTGCTATTCATCTTGGCATAGCAGTTCACGTTGAGCAGTATGCCCTGCATGGTAATCTTGTAGTTGGCCTCGTCAAAGGTCCAGTTACCCTGCCATGACTTACCTGCAATCTTGGCCGTGAACGTACCGTTCTCATTGAAAGTCACCTGTGTGTTGGATGACTTGATACCCACCGTGTTGTAGTAGCCCGACATCTTCTGCTTGATGCTGGTGGCAACTGCCTCACCACCTGCCTGTGCCAACAGGTTCTGACTGGTGAAGGCACAACCGGGCTGGCTGTACTTCCATGTACCAATCAGATTGGCCTTCGTCACCTTGTCCAGGCCCAACACGCTCTGCAGCACATTGCCGATGGTCTGACCGTCGGTCGATGCTGAAAGGATGCTTCCAAGCACGCTGCCCTGAGCGGCGTTCGATGAGTTTGCTGTGTTTCCCTGAGCTCCCATGCCGCAGCTGCTCATCAGGATGGCAGCAGCAGCCATTGTAATCATTGAAATCTTTTTCATAATTGTTAAGTTTCTTATGTTAAGTAATTGCTAATCAGTAAATTCCAGTGAAAGTTGACCGTCACCCAGCAGATTATAGCTCATCCGATGGTAGGGTGTGGTGCCAAACTGTCGGATGGCTTCACGGTGCTTCTGGGTGGGATAGCCTTTGTTGGAACGCCAGTCGTACTGTGGATATTCCTCGGCCAACTGGTTCATATAGTCATCACGGTAGGTCTTGGCCAGAATGGAGGCCGCTGCGATGGAGAGGTACTTGCCGTCGCCCTTCACGATAGTGGTGTGGGGGATGTTGACGGGGGAACCGTCAACCACAGGTCGGTAGGGCTTGAAGCGGTTGCCATCGACGATGATGGCCTGCGGGCGCACCTGCAACTGGTCTAAGGCGCGGTGCATGGCCAAGATGGAGGCGTTCAGGATATTGATGCGGTCAATCTCCTCGGGCGAGACAATTCCTACTGCCCAACTGATGGCATCGCGCTCAATCTCTTCGCGTAACTGATAACGTCGGCGCTCTGTGAGCTGTTTCGAGTCGTTGAGCAGCGGGTTCTGGTAGTCGGCAGGCAGAATGACAGCCGCCGCATAGACCGCCCCAGCCAGACAGCCACGTCCAGCCTCGTCGCATCCTGCTTCTACCAGTCCTTCGTAGTAATGACTCTGTAACATTTTCCTGCTTGAAGATTTGTTATCGGTTTAAAACATCTGACTGACTCGACGGATGCCCTGCACCAGCGTGTCCACCTCTTCCTTAGTGTTATAGAGGGCAAACGAGGCGCGCACGGTGCCAGTCACTCCTAGTCTGGTCATCAGCGGATGAGCGCAATGGTGACCTGTGCGCACGGCAATGCCGAGACGGTCGAGCAGGGTGCCCATGTCGAGATGATGGATGTCGCCCACCAGGAAAGAGACCACGGCATCACGTTGATGGGAGCCGCTGTTGTCAAGACCGAAGATGCGCATGCCATCGATGGTGTGCATCTGTTCCAGACAATAGCGGGTCAGCTCCTGTTCGTGAGCTAGGATATTGTCGAGTCCCAGCGACTGCATGTAGTCAATGGCTGTAGCCAGACCATGGGTAGCCACATAGTCAGGCGTGCCTGCCTCAAATTTGAAGGGCAACTGCTCAAAAGTGGTTTTCTCCCAACTTACGTGGTCGATCATCTCGCCACCGCCTTGATAGGGTGGGAGCTGTTCGAGCCATTTCTCCTTTCCGTAGAGTACGCCGATGCCCGTAGGCCCGTACATCTTATGTCCGCTGAAGGCGTAGAAGTCGCAGTCCATGTCCTGCACGTCAATAGGCATGTGGGGTGCACTCTGTGCACCGTCAACCAGTACGGGAATGTTCCGCTCATGCGCCAGTTTGATGATCTCCTTCACGGGGTTAATCGTTCCTAGCACATTGCTGACGTGGGCCAGCGCCACGAGCTTGGTCTTTTCTGTCAGGTAGTTCGCGATGGAATCGCGACACATGGAACCATCGGGGGCGCAGCAGGCCAGCAAGCCTTCGTTGGTGATGGGGATATGCTTCACTACGATGCCGCGCTTCTGTGCTTGCAACTGCCAAGGCACGATGTTGGAGTGGTGCTCCATATCGGTGACGAGCACCTCATCACCTTCGTGCATGAAAGCCTCGCAGAAAGTCTGTGCCACGAGGTTGATGCTCTCCGTGGTGCCACGGGTGAAGATAATCTCGCTGGTTTTCTCTGCATGAATGAAGGTGCGCACCTTCTCGCGCGCAGCCTCATGCAGGTCGGTGGCCTGTTGTGAGAGGTAGTGGACACCCCGATGCACGTTGGCATTCACATTCAGGTATTCCTCACGCATGGCGTCGAGCACACAGAGCGGTTTCTGCGTGGTGGCTGCGTTGTCAAGGTAAACCAACGGACGGTTATACACCTGACGCGACAAGATGGGGAAGTCCTCACGAACTTTATTTATATCATACATCATTCTGTATCGACTGTCACCTTTATTAGAGACATCATAGCTGGAGCAGAGCCTTCAGCTTGTCAATCGTAATCTTGATTTTCTCGTAGTTATCCATCAGCGAGACATCGAGTGTGTAGCGGGCCTTCGAATAGAAGGGCTCGCGCTTCTCCAACTGTTCCTTGATGAAATCAATGAGCTCCTCTGGGGTCTTGCCCTTCAGCAAGGGACGCTCAGTCTTGCCCATGAGCAGATGGCCTTTCAGCACTTCCGGCTCGCAGCGCAGATAGACCACCTGTCCCTGTTGGTTCATATAGTCCATATTGTCGAAGAAGCAGGGGGTACCGCCACCGCAACTGATGACCACGTCTTCAAACTCGGCCACCTCGTGCAGCATGTTATGTTCTATCGTGCGAAAACCCTCTTCGCCCACTTCAGAGAAGAGCTGAGGCACCGTCTTGTGCCGACGGCTCTCGATATACCAGTCCAGATCATAGAACTGCAGTCCCAGATCCTTGGCAAGGGCACGGCCTACTGTGGTCTTGCCCGCACCCATATAGCCTATGAGAATGATTCTTTTCATCCCTTATTCACAATCTTCATGCACTCGTCGTAGGTGAGCTGCTTTGCGCGGTCGTGCATCGACTTGGGCATACGGAAGTTCTTGCCGTCATAGACAAGATAGGGGCCGTAGCGACCGTTCATCACCTCCAGCTTCGGATCCTCCTCGAAGGTCTTCATGTGCTTCTGTGTGTCCTGCTTGCGCTTCTCATCGATGAGTTTCACAGCATCGGCAATGGTCACAGCCAGCGGATTGGTGCCCTTGGGCAGCGATACATACTTTCCATCGTGCAGCACGTAAGGACCGAAACGACCGGCACCCACCGTGACGGGTTCGCCCTCATATTCGCCCAGCATGCGAGGCAGACGGAATAGTTCCAGAGCCTGCTCCAGCGTTAGCGAGTCCATGCTCATCTCTTTGGGCAGGTGGGCAAACTGCGGCTTGTCCTTGTCTTCGGCGCTACCGATCTGTACCACGGGACCGAAACGGCCAATCTTCACGAACACGGGCTTCTTCGTGCGTGGGTCATTACCCAGCAGACGCTCACCGGCCTTGTGCTCCGAACGGGCGTTCAACGTCTTTTCGATGGTCGGTTCAAAGTCTTTGTAGAAGCCGTTCATCATCTTATGCCACGATTCCTTGCCCTCGGCAATGCGGTCGAAGTCCTGCTCGACCTTGGCCGTGAAGTTATAGTCCATGATTTCTGGGAAGTTCTCCAGGAGAAAATCGTTGACCACCATGCCGATGTCAGTAGGAATCAGCTTGCCCTTCTCTGAGCCGGTGATTTCCATGCGCTGTTTGTCGGAAATGACCTTTCCGCGCAGGCTGATGACGTTATATTTGCGCTCTTCACCCTTCTTGTCGCCTTTCATTACGTATTCGCGCTGCTGGATGGTGGAGATGGTGGGGGCGTAGGTGGAAGGACGTCCGATGCCCAATTCTTCCAACTTGTGTACTAGCGAGGCTTCGGTATATCGCTGCGGACCTTGGGAGAAACGCTCGGTGGCAATAATCTCACGGCGCACCAGCTCGTCGCCCTTTTTCATGGGAGGCAGTATGTGTGAGAACTCCTCGCTCTCCTCGTCATCGTCGATGCTTTCGCGATAGACCTTCAGGAAACCGTCGAACTTCACCACCTCGCCTTGAGCGACAAACTCAGTCTGCGAAGCAAGCGCCGGACCCTCAATGCTGATATTGACCGTGGTCTTCTCAATCTCGGCATCGGCCATCTGTGAGGCTGCCGTGCGTTTCCAGATCAGGTCGTAGAGGCGCTTTTCCTGAAGCGTACCATCAATAGTGGTCTCCTCCATATAGGTAGGACGGATGGCTTCGTGAGCCTCCTGCGCTCCTTTTGAGCTGGTGTGATACTGGCGCACCTTGCTGTATTCTTCTCCGTAGAGCTTAGTGATCTCTTCCTTGGCAGCGTTGATGCAGAGACCCGACAGGTTCACTGAGTCGGTACGCATGTAGGTGATGCGACCGCTCTCGTAGAGGTGTTGAGCTACCATCATGGTCTGGCTCACCGTGAAGCCCAGTTTGCGGGCGGCCTCCTGCTGCAGCGTTGAGGTGGTGAAAGGAGGTGCGGGCGTGCGTTTCAGCGGTTTCTTGCTGATGCTCTCCACATGGAACGTGGCCTCTTTGCAGGCCTCCAAAAAGGCGCGAGCCTCTTCCTCCGTCTTGAAACGCTGGCTCAGCAGCGCCTTCACCTCTGAGGCAGAGCCATCGGCATTCTGCAGGCCGAACACACCGTTCACCACGTAGTAATTCTCAGTCTGGAAAGCCTGCAACTCGCGCTCACGCTCAACAATCAGACGCACAGCCACGCTCTGCACGCGGCCTGCCGACAATGCCGGCTTCACCTTGCGCCACAGCACGGGCGACAGTTTGAAACCTACCAGACGGTCCAGCACGCGGCGTGCCTGCTGGGCGTTCACCAGGTTCATGTCGAGGGTACGGGGATGCTCAATAGCAGCGAGGATGGCCGGTTTCGTAATCTCGTGGAACACGATGCGGCTGGTCTTCGCCTCGTCCAGTCCCAGCACCTCGCACAGGTGCCAGGAGATGGCTTCTCCTTCGCGGTCCTCATCACTTGCCAGCCAGACCTTGTCGGCTTTGCTGGCCTGCGACCTCAGTTCGTTCACTAGCTTTTGTTTCTCTTCGGGTATCTCGTATTCCGGCGTCAGCGTCGAATCGTCGATGCTCAATTCTTTTTTCTTCAGGTCGCGAATGTGGCCGTAGCTCGACATCACTTTGTAGTCCTTACCCAGGAACTTCTCAATGGTCTTTGCCTTGGCAGGCGACTCCACAATTACCAAGTTTTTTTGCATGTCTTGTTGTCAGTTTATTACTTTTGGGCTGCAAAAGTACGCAAAAAGTTTTCTTCCACCTTATTTATATATAAGAAATTCAGAATTCTTAACAATAGAGTAGGGGGGAGTGAAGGCCTTAACAATGTCTGAAAAGCCTGAGTGACAGTCGGAGAAACGACGGAAGCGCTTTGCCGACGTTCGTCAGCAGCATTGCCGACAAACGTCAGTAGATCTGCTGACGAACGTCAGCAAAGAGCCTTTCAGGCTTAAATCATCGTCTCTCGGCACACTTCTGCATAGAAAAGACGGTGAATGCCTGTGAAGACATCCATCGTTTCAGTTCGTAGTGCCATGGTTGTTAATAAAATAGATAATTCTAAGAATTTTGGGGCGTTTATGCCTGTGAATACCAACAAACCTTTCAATATGAGTAAGAAAAAAGTAAAATTTGTGAGAAAAGAAGCCTTGATTAGGAAAAAAATCGTAATTTTGCACACCAATTATTATTACACGTGTACGTAAATGAAGAAATGGACTATCGATGATGCCCGCGAGTTGTACAACATCAACGGCTGGGGCACGAGCTACTTCGGTATCAACGACAAAGGCCACGTCTATGTGACGCCTTGTAAGGATGAAGCGCAGATAGACCTGCGCGAGGTGATGGACGAGCTGTCGCTGCGCGATGTCACGCCACCCGTGCTACTGCGTTTCCCTGATATTCTCGACAACCGTATTGAGAAGACCTGGAGCTGCTTCAAGAAGGCTGCCAAGGAGTATGACTACAAAGGTGAGAACTATGTGGTCTATCCTATCAAGGTGAACCAGATGCAGCCCGTGGTTGAGGAAATCATCTCCCACGGTCGCAAGTTCAACCTCGGCGTTGAGGCTGGCTCGAAGCCTGAGCTGCATGCCGTCATCGCCGTACAATGCCAGAGTGATTCCATCATCGTCTGCAACGGCTATAAGGATCAGGGCTACATCGAACTGGCGCTGTTAGCGCAGAAGATGGGCAAGCAGATTTTCATCGTCGTGGAGAAACTCAACGAGCTTGACATCATTGCCCGTGAGGCTAAGAAGTTGGGCGTGAAGCCCAACATCGGCATCCGCATCAAACTGGCATCGAGTGGTGCCGGCAAGTGGGAGGAGAGCGGCGGCGATGCCTCGAAGTTCGGACTGACCAGTGCCGAGCTCTTGGAGGCACTCGAACAACTCGACAAGCGTGGCATGCGCGACTGCCTGCGCCTCATCCATTTCCACATCGGTTCGCAGATTACCAAGATACGTCGCATCCAGACCGCCCTTAGAGAGGCTTCGCAGTTCTATATCCAACTCCACAAGATGGGCTACAATGTTGATTTCGTGGATTGCGGCGGTGGTCTGGGCGTCGATTACGACGGTACCCGTTCGCCTTCTTCGGAGAGTTCTGTCAACTACTCCATTCAGGAGTATGTCAACGACTGTATCTATACCTTTGTCGATGCAGCCAACCGCAACGGTATCCCCCATCCCAACATCATCACCGAGAGCGGCCGCTCGCTGGCTGCCCACCACTCCGTGCTCGTCATCGACGTGCTGGAGACGGCCTCGCTGCCTGAGATGCCTGAGGAGTTTGAGCCCGACGAGAACTCCCACCAACTGGTGAAAGACCTCTATGAGATTTGGGATAACCTCTCACCCCGCAACGTGCTCGAAGACTGGCATGATGCCGAGCAAATACGCGAAGAGGTGCTGGATCTCTTCTCTCACGGCATTGTCGATCTGAAGACGCGTGCTGAGATTGAGGCGATGTACTGGAGCGTGTGTCATGAGATCAACGCGCTGACCAAGAACTTGAAGCATGTGCCTGAGGAACTCATGAACATCGACAAACTCTTGGCCGACAAGTACTTCTGTAACTTCTCGCTGTTCCAGTCGCTGCCCGACTCCTGGGCCATCGACCAGATGTTCCCGATTATGCCCATCCAGCGTCTCGACGAGCGTCCCACCCGCAATGCCACCATTCAGGACATCACCTGCGACTCTGACGGTAAGACTGCCAATTTCGTGACCAACCGCCACAACTCCCACTCGTTGCCCGTCCACACGCTGAAGAAGAGTGAAGACTACTATCTGGGCGTGTTCCTCGTGGGTGCCTATCAGGAGATTCTGGGCGACATGCACAATCTTTTCGGCGACACCACAGCCGTCCACATCACCGTGAAAGACGGACAATATCACATCGACCAGATCTTCGATGGTGAGACAGTAGAAGAGGTGCTCGAATACGTGCAGTACAATCCCAAGAAACTCGTGCGCCAACTGGAGATTTGGGTCACCAAGAGCGTGAAGGAAGGCCGTATCACCCTCGAGGAGGGCAAGGAGTTCCTGTCCAACTATCGCAGCGGCCTCTACGGTTACACTTATTTGGAATAAGAATCGTTATCACGTCATGACGATATTACGTTATAGCGAAAAAAGAAGATAGACAATGAAAGAAAAACTAACCATCGTAAAAGTGGGCGGAGCTGTGGTTGAAGACGAGCAGCAACTCACGCAGTTGCTCAAAGATTTCTCGGCCATCGAAGGCCGCAAGGTGCTGGTGCATGGTGGTGGCCGCAGGGCTACGAAGATGGCCGAGCGCTTAGGCATCGAGACCAAGATGGTCGATGGTCGTCGCATCACCGATGAGGCAATGCTTGAGGTGGTGACGATGGTCTATGGAGGCTTGGTTAACAAGCATGTCGTGGCCCGCTTGCAGGCTGAGGGCGTCCAGGCGATTGGACTGACAGGTGCCGATGGCGGCATCATCCTTTCTCACAAGCGTCCACTGAAAAACGGTATCGACTTCGGCTTCGTAGGTGATGTGGATCAGGTGGATGGTCAGCAGCTCAGCCGCCTCGTAGAGGCAGGGCTCACTCCTGTCATTGCGCCGCTTACCCACGACGGTCAGGGCACCATCCTCAACACCAATGCCGATACCATGGCCTCCGAGACAGCGAAGGCACTGGCTAAGCTCTACGATGTGACGCTCATCTACTCTTTCGAGAAGCGTGGTGTGCTCAGCAATCCTGATGATGACGACAGCGTCATCCCTACCATCAACCGTGCTGACTTTGAGCGCTACAAGGCCGACGGTACCATCTCAGGGGGCATGCTGCCCAAGATTGAGAATGCGCTGGCAGCCGTAGAGGCTGGCGTCTCCCGCGTCATCATCACCCTCGCTACCGCCATCGACGGACAGAGCGGCACCATCATCCACTAAGTAAGACTAACGCCTGCAACTCCTGAACAAATGAAGATCTTCGCCGTAGGCATGAACTACCTGCCACATACAGAGGAACTCGACGGGCACGCTTACAAGCCAGCCGAACCCATCATCTTCACCAAGGCCGACTCGGCCCTGCTGAAGGACAGAAAACCGTTCTTCATCCCTGACGACATGGGACAGATAGACTATGAGGCAGAACTGGTGGTTCGCATCTGCAAGTTGGGTAAGACCGTTCCCGAACGCTTTGCTCATCGCTACTATGATGCCGTGACCCTCGGTATCGACTTCACCGCCCGCGACCTGCAGCGCAAAGCGCGTCAAGAGGGAATGCCCTGGACCATCTGTAAAGGTTTCGACGGCAGCGCATGCATTGGCGAATGGGTTGACAAGGAGAAGTTCCGCGATGTGCAGGCCCTGCACTTCCATCTCGATAAGAACGGGCAGACTGTGCAGGAAGGCCGCTCCAGCGACATGCTCTTCCGCATCGATGAGCTCATCAGCTATATTTCGCGCTTCTTCACCTTGAAGACAGGCGACCTCCTATTCACGGGCACCCCCGCAGGTGTTGGCCCTGTGGCCATCGACGACTATCTGCAGGGTTATGTAGAAGACCGCTTGGTGCTCGACATGCGTTGTAAGTAACTCCCTTAACAAGAACCTTTTATCCTTTTTGAAGTATGATTGATACGAAACCTTATCTGAACGATGCCATCGACCTGTTGCAGCGACTGATTGCTACCCCCAGCGTAAGTCGCGATGAGGCTCAGGCCGCCACATTGCTGTTTGACCAAATGGAAGCATGGGGACTCCAGCCCCGTCGCGAGGGCAACAATGTGTGGGCCATCGACCCTGACTTCGACGAGCGACGCCCCACGGTGCTACTCAATGCCCATATCGACACGGTGAAGCCCGTGGCCACCTGGACGCGTAACCCTTTCGATCCTGTCATCGACTTTGGTTATCTCTACGGTCTGGGGTCTAATGACTGTGGCGGTGGTCTCGTCTCCCTCCTACAGGTGTTTCGTATCCTTACCGATCACGAATGCCAGGAATCCTCTTCCCCCTCATCTCTTCCCCCTCAATACAACTTTATCTATCTGGCCTCGTGCGAGGAAGAGGTGTCGGGTCAGAACGGCATCGTCAGAGTGCTTCCCCTGTTGCCTCCCATTGAAGTGGCCATCGTGGGTGAACCCACTGGCATGCAGCCCGCTGTGGCTGAAAAAGGCCTGATGGTCATTGACGGCTATGCCCATGGTGTGAGTGGTCATGCGGCTCGTGAAGAGGGTGTCAATGCTATCTACGAAGCCCTTGATGACCTAGTCTGGCTGCGCGACTATCGTTTCCGCAAGGAGAGTCCCTTCATGGGACCCACGAAGATGACAGTGACCGTGGTGGAGGCTGGCACGCAGCACAATGTCATCCCCGATGCCCTGCATTTCGTCATCGACGTGCGCACCAACGAGTTCTATCAGAACGAGTTCGTGTATGAGTTCCTGAAGAAGCACATGAAGAAATGCGAACTGAAGGCACGCTCCTTCCGTCTCCATTCATCGAGCATTCCGCTCACCCATCCCTTCATTCGCCGTTGCATGGCCTTGGGCCTTGAACCCTTCGGTTCGCCTACGCTCTCCGATCAGGCGCTTATGCCCTTCCCTTCATTCAAGTTAGGTCCTGGCGACTCCAGCCGTTCTCATTCAGCCGATGAGTTCATCTGCCTCAACGAGATAGCACAGGCCATCGACCTCTATCTCAAGATCTTGATGGAATAAAAAGAGTTTCCTATAGCCGCAGGCCTAAGAAAACAATTTTTTGCAATTTCTGCGAATTTCTTGTTATTGCCATGCTTGCAGCGATGACAAAACGCTTGACTTAGAAATTAATGATGGATTTATTTGGTAGTGTCAGAAAAACACTGTACCTTTGCAGCCGATTTGCCAAAGTGGCTTATCAAGGGGTGCTGGACACAGTTGGTCTGGCTGAGATGATACCCTTCTGAACCTGTACGGATAATGCCGGCGTAGGGATGGATAAGTGAATCGACAAAAGCCCCCTTTTTTAATTGAACGCTCGACCTTTGGTCGCTTGCTACCGTAGGGATGCAAGAATTGAGAATTGAAAAATGAAAATGAAAAAAGGGAAAAAGATTGTTTTTCTTTTCGCAGCAATGATTGGTGCTGCAAGTGTGAATGCTGCCAGCGTAAAGGAGGCAGAAAGTTCAGAGGCGGCACAGCCTGTTGACTCGTTGAAGACCGTGGAACTGCAAGGCGTGCAGGTGCGCTCGCTACGTGCCTCGAAGAAGACACCCATGGCCTTCACCGACATGGACAAAGATCAGATTAAGAAGGTGAACCACGGACAGGACGTGCCCTTCCTGTTGTCACTCACGCCCAGCGTCACCATCACGAGTGATGCGGGCAACGGCATCGGCTATACCTCGCTGCGAGTGCGTGGTACGGCTCCTGAGCGCATCAACATCACGGCCAACGGCATTCCCATGAACGATGCTGAGAGTGCACAACTCTACTGGGTGAACATGGGCGATTTTGCCAGTAGTGTCCAGTCGATGCAGATCCAGCGTGGTGTAGGCTCCTCGACTAACGGTGCGGGTGCCTTCGGCGCTACAGTCAACATGCAGACGGAGAATATCGGTATCAAGCCTTTCATCGGCATTGATATGAGTGGTGGTTCCTATTATTCCCATAAAGAGACCGTGCGCTTCGGTACGGGACTGCTGAACGAGCACTGGGGACTGCAGGGACGCCTGTCGAACATCGGTTCGAAAGGCTATCTCGACCGTGCCTCAACCAAGCTGAACAGCTATTTCCTGCAAGGCGGCTACTTCGGTGAGAACACGGTGGTGAAGCTCATCACCTTCAACGCCACGGAAGAGACCTACCACGCCTGGGACTACACGTCGAAATACGAGCAGAGTGTCTATGGGCGCACCTTCAACTCGTGCGGCGCCATGACTTGGGACTACGACAAATTCTATGACCGCCAGACTGACAACTACCATCAGCAGAACTACCAACTCCACTGGACACAGCGCCTCGGTCAGCAATTGAACCTGAACGCCGCCCTGCATTACACCCGTGGCGAAGGCTACTACGAGCAGTACAAGATAGATGCAAAGTGGGCTGACTATGGTCTTTGGAGCCCCGTTGCTGGTGACACCCAGACTGATGGCACGCTCACCTATACTCCCATTGTCAAGGGTGACCTCGCACGGCAGAAGAAGATGGAAAATGACTTCTATGGTGCTGTGGCCTCGCTCAATTTCGACAATAAGCAGGGACTGGAGGCCACCGTTGGCGGCGGTTGGAACAAGTACGACGGTGACCATTTCGGCCTTGTGTTCTGGGAGAGTGCCAATCCCTATAAATACTATTATAATAAGGCCAATGATGCGAAGTGGAAAAACGCTGCAGGCGAGAAGTATTTCTACAACTTTGCCGACCCGAAGGTCTCCACGCCTGATCATGAGTACTATCGCAACAATGCGAAGAAGACCGACTTCAACGTCTATGGCAAGGTGAACTACACCTTCTGGCGCGGACTGACTGCCTACGTAGATTTGCAGTACCGTCATATCAATTACAAGATGCAGTACCCTGGCGACTACATGGGTGCGATGGCAACGACCGACTATATTATCAACGATAACTTTAATTTTTTCAACCCGAAGGCCGGATTGAACTATCAGATTACCCCTAATCACCGCGTCTATGCCTCTTATGGCATTGCCCACAAGGAGCCTACGCGCAACGACTACGAGTCGAACATCGGCTTGGGCATCAAGTCGGAACGGCTGAACGACCTTGAGGTCGGCTACAAGTATCAGTCGCCTACGTTCTCGGCTGGCGCCAACTTCTACTGGATGGACTACAAGGATCAGTTCGTGCTGACGGGTGAGCTCAACGAGATTGGTGAGGCTGTGGCTATCAACGTGCCGAAGAGCTACCGCCTGGGCGTGGAGCTGGAGGCTGCTTGGAAGCCCTTCGAGTGGTTGCGCTGGGATGCCAATGCAACCCTCTCGAAGAACCGCGTGAAGGATGCCCATGTAACGCTCGATGACTATACGACTACCGTGTCGTTGGGCGAAACACCCCTGTCGTTCTCGCCCGACGTGATTGCCAACAGCATCCTTACCTTCACCTACCGTGGCCTGAACGCCAGCGTGCAGAGCCGTTTCGTTGGCGACCAGTATCTCACCAACTCCGGCTTCAAGACCATGACGGGCTATGATGCTGGCGGTAACGAAACCTCGGAGACGTTGTTGCTGAAGCAGCACTTCACCACCAACATCGATCTCAGCTACAACTTCTCGTTGCCCACCTTTGGTTTGCAGGAAGCCACCGTCGGCGTGACCCTTTATAACATCTTCTCAAATAAATACGACACCAACGGCTGGGCTGCTCCCGCCTATAAGCAACTGGCATCGGGAGAAGTCGTGGCCTACAACGGCAGCTATGCTACCGACGGTGCCCTCTGCGATCAGTGGGCCGCAGGCTTTGCTCCCGCCGCTCCTTTCAACTGGATGATGTACCTCTCGGTGAATTTCTAATTTCTCCGTATGTCGCGATTTTGTCGCCACTCTAAACAGCAGAATGATGACGCTTGACTATCTTGACATCCTCACCACCGTACTTGGCCTGATTTATATCTGGCTCGAGTATCGTGCGCATATCGCCCTCTGGGTGGTGGGCATCGTGATGCCGGCCCTCGATGTGGTGCTCTACTATAACCACGGGCTCTATGGCGATGCGGGCATGGCGGTCTATTATACGCTGGCGGCTGTCTATGGTCTGTGTATATGGAAGTTCAAGAAGACGCGCAAGAAGAAAGAGCCGCTGCCCATCATCCACATGCCCCGATGGCAGTACCTGCCAGCGACGATCTTCTTCTTTGTGGCGTGGGCAGCCATCTACTATGTGCTGACCACGTGGACCGACTCTACTGTTCCTCTGCTCGACTCGTTTACCAATGCCCTCTCGTTTGTGGGCATGTGGGCGCTGGCTCGCAAGTACCTCGAGCAGTGGTTCTTCTGGATAGCGGTCGATGTGGTCTGCACGATGCTCTACATACAGAAAGGCATCCCCTTCAAGGCTGGTCTCTACGGGCTCTATGTCATCATCGCCGTGCTGGGCTATTTCAAGTGGAAACAACAAGTGAAAATAACAAAATATGAACTTCAAGAACATGTTGCATCCTGACTTCGACCTCACCAGATACGGCCTTGCCGACTTCGATGCCGTCATCCTCGCCAATGGTGAGCCACCGTATCACCCCATTCCCAAACAAGTATTGAGGAAGGCACCTTTCGTAGTCTGTTGTGACGGAGCCATTGAGTGGTGCGACAGAGCCGATGCGGTGGTGGGCGACTGCGACTCCATCCCCTCATGGGCTAGGAAAATGCATGAAAAGATTATCCAACAAGAAAGCGAGCAGGACGATAACGACCTGACCAAAGCCACGCGCTTCTGCATAGAGAAGGGATTCCGCCATATCGTCTATCTTGGGGCCACGGGATTTCGTGAAGACCACACTCTGGGCAATATCTCACTGATGATGCGCTATGCCTGTGAAGGACTGCAGGTGGGCGATTCCGCAGGAAAGGTGAAAGTGAAGCCTGTTATGATTACCAACTGTGGATGGTTTGTGCCTGCACAGGGAACCGTCACCTTCGAGAGCTTCCCCGGACAGCAGGTTAGCATTTTTAACTTTGGTTGCCAGCAACTGCGCACCGAGGGACTGCTTTATGATGGCTATCCCTTTACCCAGTTGTGGCAGGGCACCCTCAATGAGGCGGCTGCCGACTCCTTCGTCATCGAGGCCGATGGCGACTACCTCGTTTTTCGCACCTTTGAAGGGAAGATGCTGCAATAAGCTAAAGAAACTTTTATTCAGATATATTTGTTTGTTTGCTTGGTTATTCGTATATTTGCAGTCGAAAACGAATAACCGCAAACAAACAGAACGATTAGCATGCGAAAACTGCGTTTGATCAGCCTACTGGCAATTGCGATGACTGCACTGGGGACCTTGGCACAAGGTCCTAACAACACGGGTACCTATTATATGAACGCCAACGGACAGAAAGGTGCACAGTTGAAGACCGCCCTTTGGAACATCATCAAGAGTCCGCAGGTGAAGAGCTATTCGGGGCTCTACGATGCCTACGTACAGACCGACACGAGGGCTGACGGCTATGTGCGTGACTGGTACTCGAACGCCACGAACTACCGCCACAATGAGGACACGGGCAGCTATAAGAAGGAAGGCGACAGCTACAACCGCGAGCACAGCGTGCCGCAGAGCTGGTTTAACGAGGCATCGCCCATGAAGAGCGACATTGTTCACGTCATCCCCACCGACGGCTATGTGAACAACCGTCGCAGCAACTATCCGTTTGGCGAGGTGGGCAGCGTGGACTACCAGTCGAAGAACGGCTACAGCAAGCTCGGCTCCTGCAAGACAGCGGGCTACTCAGGCAAGGTGTTCGAACCTAACGACGAGATCAAGGGCGACATTGCACGCATCTATTTCTATATGGCGACGTGCTATGAAGACCGTATCAACCAGTGGGGCGGCGGCATCTTCAATGACGGCAAATATCCCGGAATCGTGAGTTGGACGCTCGACATGATGATGCGCTGGTCGAAGCAGGATCCCGTCGATGCCCGTGAGGTGGCCCGAAACAATGCCGTGTATAACGTTCAGAGCAACCGCAACCCCTTTGTAGATTATCCTGGTCTGGAGGACTATGTGTGGGGCAACAAGAAGGAAATGGCGTTTAGCTATGACCAGTACGACGGAACGCTAATTCCCGATACGATTCCTGACACTAAACCTGACACGATTCCCGACAACAAGCCCGATACGATTCCAGACGTGGCTCAGTCGTGTACCATCCTGTTGAACAACGCGTTCTTCGGGGTGAGCTGGAGTGGCGCAAAGGGCAAGAACAGCGAGGATGAGCTGCAAGGCACCAGCAACGGTATCACCGTGACCTATAAGCTGGGTAGCAGTGCCAACATGTTCTGCAACGGTGAACAGATCCGTATGTATGGCGGCAACGAGCTCGTCTTTGCCTCCAACGAAAGAGACATGGTTTCGATAGAGTTTGCCACCATTGACTCCTCGAAGAAGATGATGGCCGATACGGGCAGCATGAACGGCTACAGCTGGACTGGCAAGAGTCGTAACGTGACCTTCACCGCCGAGGCCAACCACATCAAGATTGCATCGGCCAAGGTGGGCATCGCAGTAGAAGAGACGGAGGGCATCGTCGAGCATGTCGCTGTGCCACTGCGACACACAACAGCGGCCCATTCACTCTCAGGCCAGCGCATCGCGAAGCCCACAAGGCGCGGCCTTTATATCCGTAACGGAAAGAAAATACTCGTCAGGTGATGGAGGCTTTCTTTCTCAGAAAAGACGATTCTTATCAGACAGAATGAACGAAGCAACGTGGAGATTTGTGCGCCAGCATGCCGACGACGACGTCAGGATGCTGGCGCTTCGCGGCACTAAGGACAGCGAGGTCGATATGACCGACGCCCTGCAGCAGATACAGGGCCAGCAGACAGCACGGCGCAAGTTGCCGTTGTGGGCGGCCTGCGAAGGCATCCTCTTTCCGCCCCATCTCTCCATGGAACAATGCTCCAGCGAACAGACTGGCCGTTACAAGGCCGAGGTCGTAAAAAACTTATATAATAAAAAAGGTAATAGCTTTCTTAATAATGAAGGTGGTGGCTTTCTTAATAAAGAAGGTCATAGCTTTCTTAATAATGAAGGTGACACCCCTTATGAGAGCCCCCTGAAACTGGTCGATCTGACGGGCGGTTTTGGCGTTGATTTCTCTTTCCTTGCCCCGCTGTTCAGCGAAGCCGTCTATGTGGAGCGACAGGAGGGCTTGTGCGCTTTGGCTCGCCACAACTTTGAGGTGCTGGGCTTGCATCATGCCCAAGTGGTATGTGGTACCGCCGAAGACTATCTTGCCAGCCTCCCCGGCATAGTTGACCATGCGGGAAGTAACCTCCTCATCTTTCTCGATCCTGCCCGCCGCGATGAGCACGGCGCCCGCACCTACGGCATTGCCGATTGTACCCCCGACGTGCTGACCCTACGCGATGCACTCCTGGACAAAGCCGACTATGTTATGCTGAAGCTCTCGCCCATGCTCGACTGGCGCAAGACCGTAAGCGATCTTGGCACCGACTGCGTGCGTGAGGTGCATATCGTCTCCGTGGGAGGTGAATGCAAGGAGCTGCTGTTGGTGCTGTCGAAAGAAGGGGAGGGCATGCGTTTGGTGTGCGAGAATGACGGGAAGAAGTGGGAGCCCACCCAGAAGGCCATCCAGAAGCCCACCCCCAGCCCCTCCCAAGAGGAGGGGGGCTTGGAAAAAGTTAGAACAAGTCTAACTCCTCAATCTCCCCTCCTCTTGGGAGGGGCTGGGGGTGGGCTTCTCCTCTTTGAACCCAACGCCTCGGTGATGAAGGCAGGCTGCTTCGATGCGCTTGCCGCACAGTTCGGCGTGCAGCAGTTGGCACAGAACAGCCATCTATTCGTGTCTGACGAACGGGTAGGGGAGTTCCCCGGTCGTGCCTTCAAGGTGGAAACCGTCGTCACCATGAACAAGAAGGAATTGAAGCAGGCGCTGGGTGGCTTGAAGCAGGCGAATATCACCGTGAGGAATTTTTCGCTGACTGTGGCTGAGCTGCGCAAACGACTCAAACTGAGCGAGGGTGGCAGCGTCTATATCTTCGCTACCACCCTCGCTAATGGGAATCACGTGCTGATCGTTTGTCAGCGGCTGTGATTTATTCTGCCTCTTCTTTCACCTCGAACTGACGGGTGACGGTCTTCTTCACCTTCTTAGTAATGGTCTGCTCCTCTTCGTACTCCTCCTGAACGGTGTACTGTACGCGGAAGGTGCCATCACCCTCAACAATCACGCAACGGTTCTTGTCGTTATCCTCGAAAGGCTGAACGGTGTCGCCCTTTGAGTCAACGGTGATACGAGTCTTGTCCAGTCCGTATTCGTCGGTGAGCTTGCGAGCCACGTCTTGAGCGCGCTTCTTAGCGAACTTCTTGTTACCGGCAGCAGTACCCGTGCCCTTGTCGGCATAGCCAGTTACGGTGATGACTGCGTCGTCAGAAGTCTTCATCAGCTCAGCAGCCTCTCTGATGGCAGTGTTGATACCAGAGGCAACGTCAGCATCGCTCTCGGCAATCTTGAAGAAGATAGCCTTCTGCATCTTCGTCTTCTCCATCTTCTCTTTCACCACAGGACGGGTCTTCTTCACCTTGATTACCTCGGGCTCGTCAACCTCAACGGTGTCAATCACCTCTACGGTCTTGTAGATGTAACGATCTTTATACTTGTGGTTGAAGCGGAAGCTCAGGCCCAACATGGCGGTGAACTGCCAGTCGTCGGCATCGTTGCTCTTCGAGTTGAAACGGTCGCTCAGCGAGTTGGCGTTCACTTCGAGCGAAACACCTAAGGGCTTTGTCACGTCAGTCTCCAAGCGCAGACCGGCACGCAGGTTGTGGCTCAGACGATTGTCGCTGGAACCATTCTTTATTCCCCATGCCAAAGGAGGCATCTGGCTGTCGGTCAGACCGAGCTCCTTCAGTTCCTTGTTATCCCAAGCGTAGTTCAGACCTACACCGCCCAACAGCACTACATTGAGGAAGTGGCTGGCATTGTATCTGTCACCAAAGAGGTTGGTCAGATTCAGCATCAGGTCGAGGTTGGGAGTGACATACTTCCACTTGTAGTACTTGTCCATCGACTCAAATCCAGACTTGGCCTCCCATGCATTCACATGCAGACGGGCACCAACTACCGGCGAGAAGTAATGACCGAACGACAGGGCAGCCGTCGGTGTGATTAATTTGTCCATAGGGGCATCGGTAGAGGTGAGCTGTACGCCACCCTGTGCCTCGACAAATGAATAGGATTTCAATACTTTGTCATTCTGAGCTTGAGCAGTACCCAGCATCAGCATCGACAAAGCAGCAGTTAAGAGCATTCCTTTGCTTTTCATTTTGTTAGTGTTTGTTTAATATGAATTTTTGATCAAAATAATTTTGGGTGCAAAGGTAACATTTTTTTTGATTCCCATCGCAAAAATCGGGACATTTTTCGTCTGAAATGCTATTTATTCGGTGAAATAACGTTTAAGAGTTGAAAAAAAATAGTTTTTTTTCCGTTAATTGGCAGAAAAAGCCTAACTTTGTACAATTAAAGAAAAAACATCATTATTGTACCTATGTCAATTGAAATAAGAAAAGTGAGCGACAAGCGAATGCTGGAAGATTTTATCCAGTTCCGCTATGACCTCTATCGTGGCAACAAGTATGACGCTCCCAACCTGCACAGTGATGAATTGTTCACCCTGAGTCCTTGGCGCAAGAATCCCAACGGTGCGTTTGACTTTTGCGATGTGGAGTATTACTTGGCCTATCGCAACGGGAAAATCGTGGGTCGTGTGGCTGCCATCATCAATCGTCGTTACAACGAGCAGTGGAACCGTCCATGTGTGCGTTTTGGATGGTTTGACTTCATCGATGATGTCGAGGTGTCGAGGGCATTGCTCAACGCCGTGGAAGACTTTGGCCGCCGCAACGGCATGAAGGAGATTATCGGTCCCTTGGGCTTTACCGATATGGACCCCGAGGGCATGCTCACCTATGGCTTCGACCAGCTGAACACCATGGCCACACTCTATAACTTCGACTACTATCCCCGCCACATGGAGCAGATGGAAGGCTATGAGAAGGACAACGACTACGTGGAATACAAGGTGTTCGTGCCCAAGGATGGCGTGCCTGATAAGTTCAAAAGGGTGGCTGAGCTGACCATGCAACGCTACAACCTTCACATCCGCAAACTGACGAAGAAAGACGTGTTTGGCCCTGAGCAGTATGGTCATAAGCTCTTTGACGTGATAAACGGCACCTTCGGTCATCTCTATGGCTACTCCAAACTGTCGGAAAAACAGATGGACCAGTATGTGGACATGTATTTTGGCTATATTGATTTGAGTCTTGTTACTGCCATTGAAGACTGGAACACGCCTGACCACAAATGTATTGGCGTGGGCATCTGTTATCCTTCGCTGACCAAGGCGCTGCAGAAGTGCAAGAACGGACGTCTGTTCCCCTTCGGTTGGTGGCACATCTTCCGCGCTCTTTGGTTGAAGAAAACCAATATTGTCGATTGCTTGCTCATTGGTGTGCTGCCCGAATATCGCCCGAAGGGTGCCAACTCGCTGCTGTTCTACGACTTGATTCCTCGCTTCCAGAAGTGCGGCTTTGAGTGGGGTGAGACCCATGTGGAGATGGAGACCAACGGTAAGGTGCAGAATCAGTGGATGTACTATGAGAACGAGCAGCACAAGCGCCGCCGCTGCTACAAGAAACAGCTTTAACCCCCAATCATTATGGCAGAAGACTATATCACCCCCGCGATTGATGCTTCTTCGCAGAGCAAAGCAGTTCCTGCGATCGACGGTTCACCCGTCGATTATAACGACGACAACATCCGAACCCTCACCGGCACGGAGCACATCCGACTGCGTCCCGGCATGTATATCGGCAGACTGGGCGACGGCTCGCTGGCCGAGGACGGCATCTACGTGCTGCTGAAGGAGGTCATCGACAACTCTATCGACGAGTTTAAGATGCACGCTGGCGACCGTATCGAAATCAGCGTCGATGACAACCTGCGTGTCTCTGTCCGCGACTATGGTCGAGGCATCCCACAAGGCAAACTGATTGAGGCAGTCTCCGTGCTCAACACGGGTGGTAAGTATGACTCGAAGGCGTTCAAGAAGTCTATCGGCCTAAATGGTGTGGGCGTGAAGGCGGTGAATGCCTTGAGCACACACTTCGAGGTGGCCAGCTATCGTGACGGCAAGGTGCGCAGGGCGACCTTTGCACAGGGCAAACTCCTCAGCGACACCACCGAGGACACACAGGACGAGAATGGTACCTACATTTATTTCGAACCTGACTCGACGCTCTTCCTGCACTATTCGTTCCACGACGATATCGTGGAGACAATGTTGCGTAACTATACCTACCTGAACACAGGTTTGGCCATCATGTATAACGGGCGCCGCATCCTGTCGCGTCACGGTCTGCAAGACCTTCTGAAAGACCGCATGAGTGCCGATGCCCTCTATCCCATCATCCACCTTCAGGGCGAGGATATCGAGATTGCCTTCACCCATGCCAACCAGTACGGTGAGGAGTACTACTCCTTCGTAAATGGTCAGCACACCACGCAGGGCGGTACCCATCAGAGTGCTTTCAAGGAGCACATCGCCAAAACCATCAAGGAGTTCTACCAGAAGAACTTCGAGTATGGCGACATCCGTACAGGTTTGGTCGCAGCCATCGCATTGAACGTGGAGGAACCCATGTTTGAGAGCCAGACCAAGATCAAACTGGGCTCGCTTACCATGGCCCCCATGCCTACACAGGTTGATGCCGAGCATCCCGCTCCCCCCTCTATTAATAAATATGTGGGCGACTTCATCAAGCAGGAGGTAGATAACTACCTGCACAAGAACTCTGACGTAGCAGAGGTGATGCTACAGAAGATTCAGGAGAGTGAGAAGGAACGCAAGGCAATGGCCGGTGTGACCAAGTTGGCCCGTGAGCGTGCCAAGAAGGCTAACCTGCACAACCGTAAGCTGCGTGACTGCCGCGTGCATTTCTCCGACGTGAAGGATGACCGTAAGGAAGAGTCGTGCATCTTCATCACCGAGGGTGATTCAGCCAGCGGCAGCATCACCAAGAGCCGTGATGTGAACACGCAGGCGGTGTTCTCGTTAAGGGGTAAACCATTAAACACGTTCGGACTGACGAAGAAGGTGGTCTATGAGAACGAGGAGTTCAATCTGCTTCAGGCTGCTCTTGATATTGAGGAGGGCATGGACACACTCAGATATAATAAGGTGATTGTGGCTACCGATGCCGATGTCGATGGCATGCACATCCGCCTACTGATCATCACATTCTTCCTCCAGTTCTTCCCCGAACTTATCCGCACAGGACACGTATATGTCTTGCAGACCCCGCTGTTCCGTGTGAGAAACAAGCGCACGAAGATCAAGAATAAGCAGGTGCTGGCCGATGAGGATGCCAACAAGAGCCGCGACCAGAAAAAGAGCGATTTCATCGTGCGCTACTGCTATAATGAGGAAGAACGCTTGCAGGCCATTACCGACCTTGGACCCGAACCTGAGATCACCCGATTCAAGGGCCTGGGTGAAATCTCGCCTGAGGAATTTGCCGGTTTCATCGGTCCTGACATGCGCCTCGAACAAGTGACGCTCCACAAGAACGACCAGGTGCAGAAACTCTTGGAATACTATATGGGCAAGAATACCATGGAGCGTCAGGACTTTATCATTAATAACCTTGTCATCGAAGAAGACAAACCCGAAGAAGATGTTTATGAATAAGAAATACTCGATAGCAGCACTCCTGCTGCTCCTTACCACCATCTCGGCTTACGCTCAGAAAACCGCTGACGAACATCTCCGTAAGCTCTCCATTGCAGAGATGGCCGTGAGCAATCTCTATGTCGATACCGTCAATGAGACCAAGCTTGTGGAGGATGCCATCCGTGGCATGCTCAAGGAGTTGGATCCCCACAGCAGCTACTCCACCCCCGATGAGGTGAAGAAGATGAATGAGCCGCTCAACGGTTCGTTTGAGGGCATCGGTGTGCAGTTCAACATGATGGAAGACACGCTCATTGTCATCCAGACCATCACCAAGGGACCGTCGGAGAAGGTGGGCATCATCGCTGGTGACCGTATCGTAGGCGTCAATGACACCGCCATTGCCGGCGTGAAGATGTCGAAAGAAGAGATTATGCGTCGCCTGCGTGGCCCAAAGGGTACGGTGGCCCACCTGAAGATTGTGCGTGCCGGCATCAAGGACACGCTCTTCTTCGACGTGGTGCGCGACAAGATTCCCGTCAAGTCGGTCGATGCCTCCTATATGATTCGTCCAGGCGTGGGCTATATCCGCATCGGTAACTTCGGTGCCACCACCTACGATGAGTTCATGACCTGCCTTCGCAGTTTGAAGAAACAGGGCATGCAGGATATGATTCTTGACCTACAGGAGAACGGCGGTGGCTATCTGCAGGCTGCAGCCGATATTGGCAGTGAGTTCCTTTTGGGTGGAGACCTTATTGTCTATACCGAAGGGCGTCGTGTTCCTCGTCGTGAATATCACGCTGATTACAACGGTGAGTTCCAGAAAGGCCGCGTTGTCGTACTGGTCGATGAATATACCGCCTCGGCAGCAGAGATTGTGACGGGTGCCATTCAGGATCAGGACCGTGGCCTTGTGGTGGGCCGCCGCACGTTCGGCAAGGGTTTGGTGCAGCGTCCAATCGACCTGCCCGACGGTTCGATGATTCGTCTCACCATTGCCCACTACTATACACCCTCTGGTCGCTGCATCCAGAAGCCATACGAGAAAGGAAAGCAGAAAGACTATGCGATGGACGTGGTGAACCGCTTGAAGCATGGTGAGCTGACCAATGCCGACTCCATCCATTTTGCCGACTCGCTAAAGTTCCAGACGCTGAAGAAGAAGCGTACTGTCTATGGTGGAGGTGGCATCATGCCCGACTATTTCGTGCCGCTCGACACAATGCGCTACACCAAGTTCCACCGTGAACTGGCAGCGAAGAGTGTCATCATCAATCAGAACCTGCGTTTCATGGACAAGAACCGTAAGAAACTGCTCAAGCAGTATCCCACGTTCGAACAGTTCAAGGCGCAGTTCGAGGTGCCACAGTCGCTCATCGATGCTATCATGAAGGATGCCCGTGAGAAGAAAATCAAGGCCAAGGATGATGAGGAACGAGAGAGAACCATGCCCTTGCTGCTCCTGCAACTGAAGGCACTTATTGCCCGTGATCTTTGGGACATGAGTGAATATTATAGCATCTTCAATGAAGATAGCGACATTGTCAAAAAAGCATTGGAGCTTCTGCAATAGACAGACTTTATTGGGACGTTCTAAAAAATCGAAATCAAAAGCGTCAGGTGTCACACGGCACCTGACGCTTTTGGTAGTACTCGATTTATTTCTTTTTTTGTTTTCTGCGAGCCCATCCTTCTTCGCTGAAGTCGGGCTCTTCGCCTTTCAGTTCCACCTTCCCCATGAGCTTTCGCCAATCGCCGTGCTCCTTCGCAGGTCTGGGGGAGCGTTGTGGCTTACGTGGTTTTTCCTTCTCCTTTACTTTCTCAGGCCGGCGAGGTTTGCTGCCCTCTTCCTCGCTGTTACAGCGCACGACACGCCCTTTGTAGCGGATACCGCTGAGCTGGGTTATCACCTTGCGTGCATCCTTCTCAGGCACCTCGAAATAGGAAATGGTGTCGAGCAGGTCGATGTGGCCCACCTCCTGTCGCCCGCCCACATAGCGGTTAAGTGCCTGCATCAGTTCGCCAGGATAGAAACCGTCGCGCTTGCCCAGGTTAATGAAGAGACGATGATAGCCTGCCTGTGCCTTATTCATGCGCTTCTGGCGGTCGGTCTGATGACCGGAATCTCCAGATTTCCCAGCCTTTCCTGATTTCCCCGATTTTGCAGGGAGGGGCTTCTCTATCTCAGGCGCATCAGCGTAGTAGGCGAGGAACTTTCCGAACTCCAGCGATACAATCTTCTTGATAATCTCCTCTTTGTCGATATACTCGAAGTAGCGATTGATGTCTTGCATGAAGGGCGCAATTTCCTCGTCATCTACATCGGTCTTCACAATCTGGTCCATCACCTTGTAGAGCTGCTTCTTGCAAATCTCCTGTGGCTGCGGAATCTCTGCTTCCACAAAGTCCTTGCCTATCTCCTTCTCGATGTTGCGGATCTTGAACTTCTCCTTGGTGTGGACGATGCTGATGGAAGTTCCCTTCTTGCCAGCACGGCCAGTGCGGCCTGAACGGTGGGTATAGTTCTCAATGTCATCGGGCAGTCCGAAGTTAATGACGTGTGTCAGGTCATCGACGTCCAGTCCGCGTGCAGCTACGTCGGTAGCCACCAGCAACTGCGTCAGATGCTGGCGGAACTTTTGCATGGTCAGGTCGCGCTGCTGCTGAGAGAGGTCGCCGTGCAGCGCCTCAGCATTATAGCCGTCCTTGATCAGCTTGTCGGCTATCTCCTGCGTCTCGAGCTTAGTGCGGCAGAAGATGATGGCAAAAATGCGGGGATTATAGTCCACGATGCGCTTCAGTGCCAGATAACGGTCCTTCGCGTGTACCATATAATATATATGGTTCACATTCTCGGCTCCCTCGTTGCGCGATCCCACCACAATCTGCTGATGGTCATACAGATAGGTTCGTGCATAGCGCTCCACCTCACGGCTCATAGTGGCTGAGAACATGAGCGTGTTGTGCTCTTCGGGCAGTGCCTCAAAGATTTCGCCGATATTGTCGGAGAACCCCATGTTCAGCATCTCGTCGGCTTCGTCGAGCACGATGTTCTGCACCTGCTCCAGCTTGGCCTTGCCTCGGTTCATCAGGTCGCAGAGACGGCCGGGCGTGGCTACGATAATCTGCACACCCTCTTTCAGGGCACGCATCTGCGGTTCGATGGCGGCACCGCCATAGACGGCCTCAATGTGGATGCCGTCCATGTATTTCGAGAAGTCGCGCAGGTCGTCGGCTATCTGCAGGCAGAGCTCACGTGTAGGACTCAGCACCAGTGCCTGTGTCTGTCGGCTGCGGGTGTCGATGCGTTGTAGTAGGGGAATGCCGAAGGCGGCTGTCTTGCCGGTACCTGTCTGCGCCAAGGCGATGGTGTCCTGACGACTCTCCAGCAGGGCGGGAATGACTTGCTCCTGCACGGGCATGGGCTGTACGAATCCCATTTCTTCGATGGCGCGGCGTATCTCAGCGCTGACGCCCAGTTCTTCAAATGTCTTCATTGGAGTAGGAGGATGTAAGATGTATGAGGGAAGATGTATAATGTAAGATGTATGAGGGGAAATTTTCCATGTATGAGGGAAGAGGTGTGATGTGGATAGTGAGGGAGAACTGCAGCTTAGCGGAGAGCAAGGGCACGGTTCTCGGCTGCTTCCATTTGTTCGCGTTCGCCAGGCCCTTTGTCGTTCTGTCCGCAGAGGTGCAGGATGCCATGGATAATCACACGATGCAGTTCCTCTTCGTATGTCTTGCCGAAGAGTTCGGCATTGGAACGAACGGTATCGAGCGAGATGACAATATCGCCGTTGAGCTCATCGTCTTCACAGTAGTCGAAAGTGATGATGTCTGTGTAATAGTCATGTTGCAGGAACTCGCGGTTCACTTGCAGAATGTGCTCATCGTCGCAGAAAAGATAGCCCACTTCGCCCACTTTCTTTCCGTAGGTAGCAGCCACACGGCGAATCCAGGCCGTAGTGTCACGCTTCTTGATCTTGGGCATAGGCACATTTTCACAGGAATAGCTAATCATTGACTGGATCTACTATTTTTATTTTAACGTATTACTATTGTTTTCTTTTAGGCAGGTAGGGGGTCACGTCTTGTCCGAAGTGAGCCAGTTCGCGCACCAGCGATGACGAGACGCTGCTCAGCTGTGGGTCAGCATAGAACAGAATGGTATCCACCTCACCGTGACTCAGCTGGCGATTGATGTCGGCCATTTCGCGCTCGTATTCGAAGTCCTTTACCGAGCGAACGCCTTTTACGATGAAGCGGGCCTGTTCTGCCTTGGCAAAGTCGATAGCCAGTCCATAATAAACTTTCACGCTGACGGCTGGCTCGCCAGCGTAGAGTTGTTCGATGACCTTGATGCGCTCCTCGGCAGGCTGCATATATGGCTTCTGCACATTGTCGCCTACCACTCCTATAACCAGTCGGTCGAAGAGTGGCAGTGCGCGGCGCACGATATTGTCATGGCCTGTTGTGAAGGGGTCGAAGCTACCCACAAATATGCCTGTTTTCATAAATCGTGGGCAAAATTACGCATTTTTTTTCAAATACGCTACTTCTTGAACGTGTCTTTCGACAATTCCTTAAAGAAATCGTGATCCAGAATGACGCAGAGCTTCTGCAGCAAACTGGTGTTGATGTCTTTACGGTCGAAGATGTTGTAAACATTCGTGCGCTCACAGTCAAGTGCACGAGCTACTGACACGACGCTGTGCTGCTTCTGTGTCATAATCTCTCTGATTCGCTGTCCGATATGCATAACTTTAAAGATTTAATGGTTAGTAAAATTGAAATTATTCACCTGTAATACATCTTATTTTGATGATATCTTTACCATTTTGGTGCAAAGATAAGAAAAATCTTTCAATAAATGTATAAAAAGGTACATTTTTTTTACAATTTTCGTATTTTTTTTTCGTTATTGGATATATGGAGCGTATATATACGATAATTTGCACTCTCTGCATAGCAATCTTGACTGCATGTGCACAACCGAAGTCGGGCTATAGTTTGAAGTTCGATGTCTCTCAACATGACTTTGCCGACACCATCGCCATCGAGGTGGTGGAAGGGCGTGTGGTGGTGCCTGTGAGGATAGGTGCCGAACTGCGGCGATTCCTGCTTGACACGGGAGCAGCCCAGGCGGTGGTCTATGCAGATACCCCTGTTGAGGGCAGCGTGTCGGCTGGCTCCATCGTCTCCCATGATGCCGTCGGTCATCGTCATGAGGTGCCTTTGGTGGTGTTGCCGCCTTTCACCATTGGCCAGACTACTTTCACTGGCTGTCGGGCTACCATCCAGCAACGTCCCAGGGTGCGCAGTTCCTTCGATGGCATCATTGGCTTTGACCTCGTGTGCAAGGGCTTGCAAATGAAAATCGACGTGGCAGCCCGTTGCTTGGTGCTGACCGACCGCAAGAAACATTTCGCCCAAGAGCAGGGCTATGAGATCAAATACCGCGTGGCACCTTATTATCATACGCCATACGTGCGAGTGGAACCGTTTCAAGAATTCCGTGAAGAAGCGCTGTTCGATACGGGCAGCCGTCAGCTCTATGCTATCAGTCAGCAGAGCTTTGAACGGGCTCGGAGAGAAGGTGTCAAGCTGGGCAAGCAGTTGGAAGGTACGGCACGTGCCAGCTATGCGCTTGGACTGCATGGTCGTGAGGACAGTCTCAATGTGGCTTTCCTTTGCATCGACAGTCTCGCATGGGGCGGCTTTGCCTTCCGAAGGCTGGAGACGAAGACCACGCAAGGCGGCTCTCACCTAGGGGCAGGTATCCTGCAGTATGGCAGCGTGACCTTCCTGCCGCAGAAAAAACGACTACGTTTTCAGCCCTACACAGCAGCAAAGACCGAGGAGGTGGGCAATCAGCAGGTGGAGAAGGTCATTGAGAATCGTGAGGGTAAGCCCGTGGTCGCCTTCGTATGGCAGGGAGGAAAAGCATTTGCTGCCGGCTTGCGCGAGGGTGATGTACTACTGAAGGCCGACGGGCATCCTATTTTCTCTTACAGCGATTATGCCCGCTACCGCTATCTCATCGGGCGCATCTACACTTTCACCGTCGAAGACCGCCGTGGTGTTCGTAAGGAAGTGGAGATGACGTGGTAGCGTAAAAGAAAAACGAGTTTTCCTTTTGTGTTTTTCTCGTTTTTGTGTAACTTTGCACGCAAATTTGACGATAAATGATGAGCGAGAACAAAAATAACACGCCAGAGAAAGACGACAAGAAAAACGAAGACAACGAGCTGGTGCGCCGCATAGCTGAACAGAAATATGAGTTCGGCTTCACTACCGACGTACACACGGAGATCATTCCCGTGGGCCTCAACGAAGAGGTGGTGCGCCTCATCTCAGCCAAGAAGGGCGAGCCCGAATGGATGCTCGACTTCCGTCTGCGTGCCCTGAAATACTGGGAGCAGCAGAAGGAGCCTACATGGGGTCATGTGCATGTGCCCAAAATTGACTATCAGGCCATTTCTTATTATGCCGACCCTACGGCCAAAAAGGCAGGAGATGCTGATGGTACTAAGAAAATCGATCCTGAACTTGAAAAGACGTTCGACAAACTGGGCATCCCTCTCGAAGAGCGTCTGGCGCTGAGCGGCAATACAGCCGTCGATGCCATCATGGACTCGGTTTCGGTAAAAACCACTTTCAAGGAGAAGCTGCGTGAGATGGGTGTTATCTTCTGCTCCATCGGCGAGGCTGTGAAGGAGCATCCTGACTTGGTGCGCGAGTATCTGGGCACTGTCGTTCCCTACAAGGATAACTACTTTGCTGCACTTAACTCGGCTGTGTTCTCCGACGGGTCGTTTGTCTATATCCCCCGTGGTGTGCGCTGTCCTATGGAGTTGAGTAGCTATTTCCGCATCAACGCCAAGGGTACGGGCCAGTTTGAACGCACGCTCATCATTGCCGACGATGACTCCTATGTGTCCTATCTGGAAGGCTGTACTGCGCCTATGCGTGACGAGAACCAGCTGCATGCTGCCATTGTCGAGATTATCGTGAAGGAGCGAGCCGAAGTGAAATACAGTACCGTACAGAACTGGTATCCTGGTGATGAACACGGACGCGGTGGTGTGTTGAACCTTGTGACAAAGCGCGGTGACCTGCGTGGTTCCGACTCGAAGCTCTCATGGACACAGGTGGAAACAGGCTCTGCCATCACTTGGAAATACCCTTCGTGCATCCTTCGTGGCGACAACAGTACAGCAGAATTCTATTCCGTTGCCGTGACCAACAACTATCAGGAGGCCGACACAGGCACCAAGATGATCCACTTAGGTAAGAACACCAAATCGACCATCATTTCCAAGGGTATCTCGGCCGGCCACTCCCAGAACTCCTATCGCGGACTGGTGCGTGCCGCTGCCACAGCTGAGAACGCCCGCAACTACTCCTCATGCGACTCGCTCCTGTTAGGTAGCGAGTGCGGTGCCCACACCTTCCCCTATATGGATGTGAAGAATCCCACCGCCATCTTCGAGCATGAGGCCACCACTTCTAAGATCTCTGAAGACCAGCTGTTCTACTGTAACCAGCGAGGCATTCCCACGGAGCAGGCTGTCGGTCTCATCGTCAACGGCTATGCCAAGGACGTGCTCAACAAACTGCCGATGGAGTTTGCTGCTGAGGCCCGCAAGCTCCTCAGCGTCTCACTCGAAGGCACGGTGGGCTAATCAATTGTCTGGGCTATAGTCCCAGAAAAAAGAGAATGATGAGGCGTACTTTCTTGTTGGCAGTCAGTCTTTGGATATTGTGTGGCGGATGTCGGGCTTGGGGAAGATCAGCCCAACGGCGTGACTTGAACCCCTCGCGTGCTACCATTGTCTTTACTGGTGACATCCTGCTTGACCGTGGCGTGCGTCACATCGTTGAACGACGTGGTACCGACTACCTCTTTTCAAAAAGTATAGACTCGCTTTTCAAATCGAGCCATGTGGTCGTGGGCAATCTGGAGTGCCCTGCCACTCACTTGAAACAGCCTGTACAGAAACGGTTTGTCTTCCGTGCTGACCCAGAGACGCTGCCTGTGTTGCGACGACATGGCATTACGCACTTGAATCTTTGCAACAATCACTCCATCGATCAAGGCCGTGAGGGATTGATGGATACGCAACGCAACATTGTCAAGGCCGGTATGATTCCTGTAGGTGCTGGACAAAACATGCAAGAAGCCTCGCAGCCCGTACTGCTGATGAGCAAACCACGTCCTGTGTGGCTGTTCACCTCCCTCCGCTTGGCTCTCGAAAACTATGCTTACTTGCCAGACCAACCCTGTGTCAGTCAGGAATCTCTCGACACATTGATAAACCGGATTCATCGGCTGCGACAGAAAGACCGCAAGGCCGTTATCATCGTTTCTCTGCATTGGGGCGGTGAACATACGTTGCAGCCTGTTCCTCGGCAGCGCTTAGAGGCTCACCGCTTGATAGATGCTGGAGCCGATGTGCTCATCTGTCATCATACGCACACGTTGCAGACCATAGAGACCTATCGCGGCAAATCCATCTACTATAGTATAGGCAATTTTATCTTCGATCAGAAGAAACCCCTTAACGCTCAGGCCGCTGTCGTGCAGTTGACCGTCACCCGTGACACGCTACAGACAAAGGCCCTTCCTATTATCATCGATAACTGTGTACCAAGGATAAATGAAAAAGAGTATCATTAAAATCACGGAGCAGCCTTCCCATTACGACCATCTGGAAAAGATGTCGGTGTCAGAGTTGTTGCAGCATGTGAATGAAGAAGACCAGCGCGTGGCAGATTCCGTGAGACAGGCTATTCCACAGATAGGAGCACTCGTGGAAGCTGTGGAACCTCGGATGAGACGCGGGGGAAGACTCTTCTATGTAGGAGCGGGTACAAGCGGACGACTGGGCGTGCTTGATGCTAGTGAACTGCCTCCTACGTTTGGCGTGCCCGATACGATGGTGATTGGCATCATCGCAGGAGGCGAACGGGCATTGCGCCATGCTGTGGAACGGGCGGAAGATGTGGAAGAACAAGGGTGGGAAGACTTGCAGGCATATCATCCAACCGCTGACGATTGTGTGTTGGGCATCGCTGCATCGGGCACCACCCCTTATGTCTTGGGTGCTCTGAAACTGGCCCATGAACATGGTTTGCTCACGGGGTGCATCACCAGTAACCTTCATACGCCGCTGGCTGAGGCTGCTGACTATCCTATTGAAACCATTGTAGGCCCAGAGTTCGTGACGGGCTCCAGTCGCATGAAGAGTGGCACGGCCCAGAAGATGGTATTAAACATGATCTCCACCACACTGATGATCAGAATGGGACGAGTTCAAGGCAATCGTATGGTGAACATGCAGTTGACCAATGCTAAACTGGTGGACCGCGGCACGAGAATGTTACAGGACATGCTGGGACTGAGCTATGAGGAAGCGCAACAAAAACTGTTGGAGGCTGGCAGCGTGGATGAAGCGTGTCATCAACATCAAAATGAAGGCAATTAAAGGAAAAATATGCCACAATAGCCGCTTTTCTGCCTAAAATTTACCCAATCGATGTTTTTTTTTAGTTTTTTTTTGGAAGATATTTGTTTTTTCCCTATCTTTGCACGGAAAAGAATACACTAAAATTATAAATTAAATAAAAATTGGCTTATGAGAATATTAACAACTCTTGCCCTTGTCGGACTGATGGGTACGATGAGCGTACAGGCGCAGGATCGTGTGGATAATTTCGGAATCTTCGATCATGTCTCTGCTGGTGTTTCACTGGGTACTACTGGTATTGGCTTTGAGGTGGCTGCACCTGTGACCAATTACCTGCAGGCTCGTGTCGGCTATTCATTCATGCCGAAAATCAAGGTAAAAGGTGATCAAAAGATTGATTCTAAGAATGCTATTTTCAAGAAAGAGGATGGCTCTGGCTACTATGACGGAGTGGATTTTGAAGGCAAGTTGAATATGGGTGACTTTAAGATCCTTCTCGACTTTTATCCATTCAGAACCAGTACATTCCGTATCACTGGTGGTGCCTATATCGGAAAGGAAGAACTGACCACAGTGTCAACAACGAATCACTTTATTAATAAAAACTATTGGGGAAATTCTGGTCCTGAGTTGGGTAAGGCACCGTTTGACACCTATACGGTGATAACATCTGATGATGGTCATGTGGAGGCTGACCTGAAGGTTAATAGTTTTAAGCCCTATATTGGTATCGGTTTTGGTCGTGCTGTACCTAAAGGTCGTGTGAGCGTATGCTTCGATTTGGGCGTGCAGTTCTGGGGCAAGCCAGGCCTTTATACCAATATCAGTGATATCTATGGCAAGGGCTACACTGAGGTGGATAAAGACAAAATCGTGAATGATGAGAAATACTGCGACGACATACGCGACGGGGTGAAGACGGTCAATAAGATTATTGCCTATCCTGTGCTTACCCTGCGTGTCAATGGCCGTATCTTCTAAAATAATAAATTATGTATAACCAATTAATAAAAACAATGAACATGAAAAAGAATTTCTTTTATTTCGCAATGGCTCTCTGTGTAGCCCTTTGCACCGTTTCTTGCGGTTCTGACGATGATGGTGATAGCGCACCCAGCTACACACCGCAGAAGTATGAAAAAGAGGCAGCTGCCTTCACTTTAGAGGATAGAACCGCCTCGAATGTTATTGGAAGTGGTGAGATTATCAGCATCACGGGAATCAACTTCACCGAGAGTGGAAAAGCTATCTTCGAGACCACGCATTGGAAGAGTGGTAAGACAAACATTAAGTATTCTACCTACGATTATGAAATCAATGACAACAAGTATGTTGTTAAGGATGGAAACAAGGAGATCGGTACTATTGTCAATAAGAGTACACGTGCTGATGGTGATGAAGTTCTGTTAGAAATCAATCTGACACTGACATTTAATGGCACTCCTGTTTCGTATATCTTCGATAATCCTAAGGCAGCTATTCAGTTGATTGAGAAAACGGCAAAGACTAACATCACTCGTACATGGACTATTGATTTCATGATATTGACATTGGACTTTGGTAATAAGCCCGATGCAACGACTACGGTTCAGGGTGGCTCACTTAAGGATTTCTTGAAACTGGCTAAAGAGCAGGAATTAAAATTAACAGCAAAAGATGAGGAAGCTTTGAACAGAGAAATTGTGGGTGTCACTCTTGATAAGTTTGGTCTGTTCACCATTGATTACAAAGACAATTTCAATGATGCCGCTTCGTGGAGCTGGGATGTGGCTGAGAAAACGATTAAGATTAAGTTGAAGAATGAGGAGGAGATGGGCCACAAGTTCCTGAATGACAACGTTAAAATTGATATTAAGTACATTGGAAACAATCAGGTTGCTATGGCTTTGACAGCAATTCTTCCTGACGATGACTGTACAGCCACTTTGCTTATGAATCTGAAGTAAGCATTTAGGAAAAAACGCTTAGAAAATAGAATGGCCATTTCTAAACTCAGCCGAGAGTTTGGAAATGGCTTTCTTCGTATCTTAATTATTATTAAATGAGTGCACGTTTCCCCAAAAAGACAGCATTTTTGTCTCCGTTTCATCTTTTTTTCTGTAATTTTGCACCGTTATTTTGCTAAGCTACCAAAACGAATGAATCTAAAGAGACTACTGATATGCTCATTAGCCTGCATCCTTTTCCTGCATGCTGAAGCCCAGGAGCGCATCATTACCGTCAAGGCTGGCGATGCTGCCAGTTTCTTGGCTGCACTTGACAAGGCCAATCAGATGAATGCCGACACCATGTCGCAACGGCTGTTTGTGCTCATCCCCAATGGCACCTATGACCTGGGGAGAACCTGCCTCACGTCAATTCTTGGCCATAATATCGCGCTGATAGGCGAAAGTATGGACGGCACCATCATTAGAAATGCTCCAAAAGTGGAGGAAGAGGGCATCAGCAAAACGGCTACTCTGCTGAATCGAGGCTGGAACACCTACATACAGGATCTGACGCTGAAGAATGATTTGGACTATTACCACTCTGGTCCTGCAGGGCGTGCGGTCTGCTGGCAGGATAAGGGTCAGCGCACTATCTTCAAGCATGTGCGCATGTTGTCCTATCAAGATACTTATTACAGCCACAGCGAGGAATGTCAGCACTATTTTGAAGACAGTGAGATTCACGGAACGATTGATTTCCTTTGTGGAGCAGGCGACGTCTATTTCAATCGCTGCGACATCGTGACTGAAAAGCGTAATGCTGACGGCTCGGGCATCAACGTCATTGCGGCTCCTCGCACCTCTACTACGAAGTGGGGTTATGTGTTTGAGAGCTGCACCATTCGTAACGACATGTCCGACTTTCACTTTGGTCGCGGGTGGCACACTAATCCACGCTGTGTTTGGCTGCGCACCACATTGGTCACCCCTGATCATCTGCGTCCGGAGCGCTTTGATCCGCAGAGTATCAGAACGCGTGAGTGTGAGTTTTACGAATATGGTACGAGAGACTTGAATGGTAATATCCTCACGCCTGCATCAAATAAAGTGAATTTTGTGGGTAAGGATGGAGTACGTGAATCAGAGACCGTGCTCAGCAAGAAAGATGCTAAGCGCTACACCTTGAAAAACATTTTCCCTGACTGGAAAGTGAAGAAGATTACGCGTAAGCTTTCGAAGCAGGCCAATAAACTCAAGAAAAAGACCTTCTAAGCCTTCGGCGTAAAGCGAACTTCGCTTTCTCCTAATGATTTAGAAATCGGCTTCTTTGTGGAAACGCATGGTGCGTCCCGTTGTGGGATGCACAAATGACAGCTCCTCTGCGTGAAGGTAGAGGCGTGTGCCTTTTGTGCCGTAGAGGTTATCGCCTATGATAGGGCGGTTCAGCCCTTCAGGGTGGGCACAATGGACGCGTAACTGATGGGTACGTCCAGTATGAGGCGTCAGCCGTAAACGTAGATTGCCTTCTGGGGTGATACCAATGATTTCATAGTCAGTCACGGCTGCTTTACCATGCTCCTGGTCAACTACCTGACGAGGACGGTCTAAGGGGGCAGGACGCAAGGGTAGGGTAATCGTTCCTTTTTCTCCTATCACATGATTTCCATCATGCCCATCGCTCCCATCATTCCCATTTCTCCCATCTTTCCCGCCACTTTTTCTCTCCACCAGTGCCACGTAGCTTTTCTTGATGGTGCGCTCCAGGAACTGGCGTTGCAGGTGATGATAAGCTTCTTCTGTTAGCGCGACCACCATTAGGCCGCTGGTGTCCATATCCAACCGATGGGGCATCATCACCCGTTTCCTGAGACGCTCTTCCAACAGGCTTTCTACCGATGGAATGGGCATTTTTCCACGAACGGACAGCAATCCGGACGGTTTACTGACCACGACGATGGCCTCGTCTTCATAGAGGACGCGCAGTTGAGCTGAGAGGTCACGATAGGCCACAGTTTCACTCATGGGCAGTCCCTGAAGCATGTGGGTCAGCACAGGTTTGCATTTGCCTCGACAGGCAGGATAGAAATGTCCGTGATGGCGAATCTCGCCTTTGGGCGATTCGCCATACCAGAACTCTGCTATCTGCACGGGGCGCAACTGATGCTGATAGGCATACTGGAGGAGTTTGGGAGCGCAACAGTCGCCTGTGCCGCCAGGCGGCAAGGGAAAGCGTTGGCGCAATTTCGGTGAGGTATGGTAGTCGTGCCAGATGTCTATCAGGTCTTTCTCCTGCCCCTGGGCGTTGAGCAGGCGATATTGCTGGAAGAGCCAGAGCTGAAGCTCTTCTGATTTCTGCTTGCGGAGCTGGCGGAGGGAGGCTAGTTTCTCTAGTTTCTCTAGTTTCACTAGTTCTTCTAGATTATCTAGAGAGCCTAGATTTTCTAGTTTCTTGATCTCTTTGTTTATCTCTGAGATCTCGCGCTCCGTCAGTTTGAAGTGACCGCTGGGCTGCTGGGCATCAAAGACGGGAGGCACAAAGAAAGGCCAGTCGTTACGACCAGCCAGTAATCCTGAGTAGGCGGCCAGAAAGCCCACCTGTCCGTCAGGGGTTTCTACGATGAGCACACCAAACATCTTCCCTCGTCTGGCATCGGCCAGTAATTCCTGTTGACTCTCCACAAAGGTCATCACCTCACGGGCGGCCTGCTGACATAGTGGATGCGGCTCGTAGTCAAAGGGATCGTTGAAGAGAGCGGGTAGGGGAAGGGTAGGGACGATGGGGTGCAGCATCAAGTATTCCTTTTACTGATTGTCGAAGAGCGAAGGCTCCATGATACTCCCACCTGAGCGACCGCCACTATACGGATTACGTCCGAAATGACGGTAGGCCAGTTCGGTGACCATGCGGCCACGAGGGGTACGCTTGATGAAGCCCTCCATGATGAGGAAAGGCTCATAGACCTCCTCCAAGGTACCTGCATCTTCGCCAATGGCGGTGGCAATGGTCGTCACGCCCACAGGACCTCCACGGAACTTGTCAATAATCGTCAACAGAATCTTATTGTCGATTTCATCGAGACCGTACTGGTCGATGTTCAGGGCCGTCAAGGCAATCTCGGTAATCTTCGTATCAATGCGTCCTGAGCCTTTCACTTGGGCAAAGTCGCGCACTCGGCGCAGCAGCGCATTGGCAATACGGGGCGTGCCGCGTGAACGACGGGCAATGACCAAGGCCGCATCTTCGGTGATGGGCACATCAAGGATAGACGAAGAGCGCTCCACAATCTTGACCAGCGTCTCCGGCTCGTAGTACTCCAAGTGCATGTTGATGCCAAAACGGGCGCGCAACGGCGCGGTGAGCAGTCCGCTTCGGGTGGTGGCTCCTACCAGCGTAAAGGGATTCAGATCTATCTGAATGCTACGTGCCGAAGGACCTTTGTCAATCATGATGTCGATGCGGTAGTCCTCCATGGCCGAATAGAGATACTCTTCCACTACAGGCGACAGACGGTGAATCTCGTCGATAAACAGCACATCGCGCGGTTCGAGCGAAGTGAGGATGCCTGCCAGATCGCCCGGCTTGTCGAGCACGGGGCCGGAAGTAATCTTAAAACCTACGCCCAGTTCGTTGGCAATGATGTTCGACAGCGTGGTCTTGCCCAGTCCTGGAGGACCGTGCAGCAACGTGTGGTCGAGCGGTTCGCCGCGATATTTCGCAGCCTCGACAAACACCTCCAGATTCTCTACCACCTTCTTCTGACCGCTGAAGTCGCTGAAGGTGAGCGGCCGTAGGGCGTTTTCAAAATCTTTCTCGGCCTTGGAGACCCGCTCTTCTCTGATGTCAAAATCTTCGTCCATAGTTCGCTTTCGTTATATGGCTTCTCCCAAAAGGGTGGCACTGGTGCTACCCGTAATTCTCACGCGAACGGTCTCGCCGACATGGTGGCTTCCCTTGTCAAACACGACCATTTTGTTCTGCTCCGTGCGACCGCACAACTGCTGTCGGCTGCGCTTCGAGAACCCTTCCACCAGCACATCGAACTCCTTGCCTTCATCGCGTTTGTTGGCTTCAGCCGACAATTCCGTTTGTAAGGCAATCAACTCGTTCAATCGGCGAATTTTCTCTTCCTCAGGCACATTGTCAGGCAAGTGCTTCGAGGCATAGGTGCCAGGACGCTCGCTATATTTGAACATGAAGGCCGAATCGTAGCCCACCTCCCGCATCAGCGAGAGCGAAAGCTGGTGATCTTCCTCCGTTTCATCGTGGTAGCCCACAAAAATGTCAGTAGAAAGACCGCAATCTGGAATGATGCGACGGATGGCAGCCACACGGTCCAGATACCACTCGCGGGTGTATTTGCGGTTCATCAGTTTCAGGATGCGGTCACTACCGCTCTGCACAGGCAGATGGATATGCTTGCACACGTTGGGCTCCTCGGCAATGACGCGCAACGTCTCGTCGCTCATGTCCTTGGGGTGGGAAGTGGTGAAGCGCACCCGCATCTCAGGAGCCTCGCGGGCAACAAGGCGCAACAGCTGTGGGAACTCGGAGCTCTCACCGCTCACCTCTAATTTCTCGCTTCTATAGCTGTTCACGTTTTGTCCCAGCAGCGTCACCTCCTTGTAGCCACGGTCGCGCAGGTCGCGCACCTCCTTCAGGATGCTCTCCACGTCACGGCTGCGCTCACGGCCACGGGTATAGGGCACGATGCAGTAGTGGCAGAAGTTGTTGCAGCCTCGCATGATGCTCACAAAGCCTCCAATCTTTGCGCCATGCAGACGTTGAGGCACCACGTCGCGATAGGTCTCCGTGGTCGATAGCTCGATATTGATGGCCTTATGTCCCGTCTCGGCTTGCGCAACCAGATCGGGCAGGCTCAGGTAAGCATCAGGACCGGCCACGAGGTCGGCATGATGATGCTCCAACAAGTCATCTTTCACGCGCTCAGCCATACAGCCCAGCACGCCGATGATGAGTCCGCGCTTGCGCTTGATGGCATCAAGCGCGTCCAGTCGGTGATAGATTTTCTGCTCGGCATTGTCACGCACCGAACAGGTGTTCAGGAATACGGCATCAGCATCATCGACCGACTCACAAGGCTCGTAGCCAGCCATCTGCATGACCGATGCCACCACTTCCGAGTCAGCCACATTCATCTGACAACCGTAGGTTTCTATATAAAGCTTCTTCATTTCTCTTGTTGCTTCTTTCGTTATGAGACTGCAAAGTTAGTGATTTTTTCTGATATTCGATGCAAAACGCCCTGCTGTAAACCTAAAAACAACTTAAAATCGAGCCTTTTATGACTTATTTTATTTAATAATGTGTAGAAAATGACCGCTTTTTGCGGAAATGTGCGTAAATTTGCAGCCGAATTTTAATTTTCTGTACAGAATGAGACGATTTTTCCACGTGTTTAGCTTGTTGGCAGCAACAACTTACATGCTTACCTCGTGCCTTGGATCCAACACCGACGAGATAACGCTTTATGATAATGCGGCTTTTACAAGTTTCACGCTCGGCACTTTTACACGCATATATCACCCAGTCAGCAATCCTGACACTACCTATAGAACCACCTTCACAGGTTCTCTCTATCCCATGACGATTGACCACCTCGGACAGCGCATCTTCAATCAGGACTCGCTGCCGCAGGGCACCGTACCCCGCGTGCTTTGCACCGTTGGGGTGAAAAATGGCGGTTATGTAGGCCTGCAGGGGTTGGACGGCGACACCATTTTCCATCTGTTCAATGCCAACGACAGCGTAGATTTCACTACGCCGCGCAAGTTCCGTGTGCTATCGTCTGACGGAACCTATCTTCGTGACTATACCGTGAGTCTCAACATTGCTAAGAGTGAAGGCGTGTCTTTCGGTTGGCAGAAGACAGACTCTGTGGACTTGCTGGCCAGCCTCGATACCCGTCGCCCGCTGATGGTGGGTGGCCGTTTGGTGGTGATGGGTCGGCTGAATGGTGTCACTGTGGCTGTGGCAAAAGGCAGCGACGGCACCTGGCAGAAACTGCCCTCCAACATCGACACCCAGTTTGGGGCTGATGCCTGGCAGAACGCTGTCGTAAAAGACAGTTTTGTCTATCTGTTCAATGCGCCTGCCCTGTTGAGAAGTAAGGATGCAGAGAACTGGGAACAGACAGCCGCTGCTGTTGATATGAGCAGCGTAAAAATGCTGTTTGGTGCCGCCTCTCATGAGCTCTTTGCCATCGGAACCGATGGGAAACTGAAGGTGCTGCGCAATGATAGCACCGCTTGGAAGGACGAGCAACTCGACGATGCTGAGAGTCTGTTGCCTGCCGCTGGCATGGCCTGTGTGACCTTCCCGCTGGCTACTGCGAAATCGGCCGACTATGTGCTCTTTGCCGGTTCCACGGGAAATGCCAAGGATACCTTGAGTTGCGTTTGGCGCAAGCTGAGTTTCTATACGCAGGCACCTGAGAAGAGCAAGTGGGTCTACGTGTCTGATCCTGACAATCGCCGCCAGTTGCCTAAAATGGGTACGCTTACCCTGGCCTATCATGGGGTCAGTTTGCTGGCCGCAGGTGCAAATAGTGCTATCTATGAATCACGCGATCAGGGCGTTTCCTGGTTCAAGAGCAGCAGCTACGCCCTGCCTGCCAAGGCTCTGGGTGACAGTTTTGCCATCACCGCTGCCGCCGACGGTACGCTCTGGGTGGTCACCAGCACTGGTCAGGTGTGGCGAGGTAGAAAATACTGATTGTGAGTGCTCCGATTTCGTGCGCGCATATAATAATAAGGTATAAGAACAATGAAACAGCTGCCTCTCATCGCCTGCCTGCTACTCATGGCCGTCAAGGTCAGTGCACAGGATGAGCCGGAGTACAAGCTTGAGCTTGGAGCCAACGCCGGACTCGTGGCCTACGAGGGCGACTTTAATGGCAACCTCATGAAGGGTCTGCGCCCTATGGGGGGAGTGGTGGCGAAATACAAGCCGAATCCGCGCATGGCTTGGGCGGCGTCGCTCAGCCTCGGACAGCTCAAAGGTTCGTCGGACAACGACAAGACCTACTATCCTGCCAGCGCTACACAGCCTATCGAGTTCACCTCGACGCTTACTGACTTCAGTCTGCGTTACGAGTATAACTTCTGGGCCTTCGGCACAGGACAGGAATACAGAGGAGCCAGACCGCTGACTCCTTTCCTCACACTGGGCGTGGGACTCTCTTTCGCCAAGCCCAAGGACGGCGATACAGCCGTAGGCGCACAGTTGCCTATCGGCATCGGCATCAAGTACAAGGTGGCTCCTCGCCTTAATCTGGCAGCCGAATGGGTGATGCACTTCACTGGCAGTGACAAGCTCGACGGCGTAGAAGACCCTTACGGCATCAAAAGCAGCGGCCTCTTCAAGAACACCGACTGCTACAGCGTGCTGGGTATCTCGCTCACCTACGATCTGTGGGAAAAGTGTAACACTTGCCACAATGACAAAGACTAATAAATACAAATTATGGATCATATATTAGATAAAAACCGCATACCTGAGCACATTGCCATTATCATGGACGGCAATGGACGTTGGGCTATGGACCGCGGACTGGACAGAACGCTGGGTCACAAGGCTGGACTCGACACCGTGAAGCGCATCACTTCCGAGTGTGCCCGCTTGGGCGTGAAGTATCTCACGCTCTACACCTTCTCTACGGAGAACTGGAACCGCCCTGCCTACGAGATTGAGGCGTTGATGGGACTGGTGCTGGGGTTCATCGAGATGGAGTTGTTCACGGACAACAATGTGCGTTTCCGTCTTGTTGGCGACCGTAAGCGTCTGCCTGAAAGTGTGCAGAAGAAGATTGCCTATATGGAAGACCTCACCTCGAAGTTCGACGGCATGACGCTTGTCGTGGCCATGAGCTACTCGTCGCGCTGGGAGATCACAGAGGCAGCCCGCCAGATTGCCACTGACGTGACGGCTGGCAAGCTCGCTGTCGATAGCATCAGCGAACAGACGTTGAGCCAGTATATGGCTACCAACTTCATGCCTGATCCTGACCTGCTCATCCGCACGGGTGGCGAGATTCGCATCAGCAACTACCTGCTCTGGCAGATTGCCTACTCCGAGCTGTACTTCTGCGACACCTACTGGCCTGACTTTGGCGAGGCTGAACTCCACAAGGCCATCGAGAGTTTCCAAAGTCGCCAGCGTCGTTATGGCAAGACCGAGGCTCAGGTGGAGAATGAAAGTGAAGCATAATTCGAATCAATGCAACAAATGCAAACATATTTTTCTTCTGAAGTGAAAAAGTGGTGGAGGGTCATGCTGTGGGCAGCATTCTTCACTCTTCACTCTTCACTCTTCACTTCTGTAAAGGCACAAGAAATCTCCTACTCCGGTTCGCCGCGTCACTGTGAGATAGCTGGCATCGCCGTCGAGGGCGTGGAGGGCTATGAAGACTATATGCTCACCAACCTCTCCGGACTGGCTGTAGGCCAGACCATCGACGTGCCTGGCAATGCTATCACCGAGGCCGTGAAGCGCTACTGGAAGCATGGACTCTTCTCAAAGGTATCGATTACGGCCGACAGTATCATTGGCTCAAAGGTCTATCTGTGCATCCATCTGGCGCTGCGCCCCAAGATCACGCAGATCAACTATGAGGGTGTGAAGAAAAGCGAGCGCGAAGACCTGGAGGCCAAGTTGGGCATGGCTCGTGGCATGAGTTTGACCAAGAACCTGATTGACCGTGCGAAGATTCTGGCAAAGAAATACTTCGATGACAAGGGTTTTAAGAATGCTGAGATCGAAATCCAGCAGCGTGACGATGTGACAGGAAAGAATCAGGTGATTCTCGACGTGAAGATCGACAAGAAGTCGAAGATGAAGGTGCGTCACATCGTCTTCGAGGGCAACGAGAAACTGACAACTGGCAAGATTAAGGGCGGAATGTTCACGAAAGGTGCCTTTGGCAAGATCAACGAGGCAGGCAAGTTTCGCTCGTTCTTCAAAGCCAAAAAGTTTACCGCTGAGCGCTACGCTGAGGCCAAGACACAGTTGATTGAGAAGTACAATGAGCTGGGCTTCCGCGATGCTGCCATCATCGAAGACTCTATCTGGAACCACGACGAGAAGCACGTGAACGTCTATGTGAAGGTTGAAGAAGGCACGAAGTACTACCTGCGCAACGTGAGTTGGGTGGGTAACACCGTGGTCACCACCGACGGCCTGAACCAGACGCTGGGCATGGAGAAGGGCGATGTCTATAACCAGAAGCTCATCAGCAAGCGACTGCTGGAAGACGACGATGCCGTGCATAACTACTACTATAACCACGGCTACGTGTTCTCCAGCGTCGATCCTACCGAGGTCAACATCGTGGGCGACTCTATCGATGTGGAAGTGCGCATCTCTGAAGGCCCGCAGGCTCACCTGAGCCATGTGAATATCTATGGTAACGACCGCCTCTACGAAGAGGTGGTGCGCCGTGAGTTGCGCACGAAGCCGGGCGACCTCTTCAACAAGGAAGCCCTGATGCGTTCGGCTCGTGAGATTGCCCAGATGGGCTATTTCGATGCTGAGACCATCAATCCTAAGGTGAATCCAAACTATGACGACGGTACCGTAGATATCGACTGGAACCTGGAACAGAAGTCCAACGACCAGCTGGAGCTCTCGCTCGGCTGGGGACAGACTGGTGTCATCGGCCGCGTGGGCATCAAGTTCAACAACTTCTCGCTGCGCAACCTCTTGGGTAAGAACAAACTGCACAGAGGTATCATGCCTGCTGGCGACGGCGAACAGATCGGACTCAGCTATCAGACCAACGGTCGCTACTATAGCTCTGTCTCTGCCAACTATGCCACAGGCTGGTTCGGCGGCAAACGCCCCAACTCGCTCAGCGTGGGTGTTTATTACTCGAAGATGAGCGATGTGTCGAGCAGCTACTACAACAACGCCTACATGAACTCGATGATGAACTACTGGGGCGGCTACGGCTCCTATTCGGGCTATTACAACAACTACGACTCCTATCTCGACGATGATAAGTACATGAAGCAGTTCGGCGTGTCTGTCGGCTGGGGCAAGCGCTTGCGCTGGCCTGATGACTATTTCCAGTTCTCAGCCACGCTGGGCTATCAGCGCTACATGCTGAAAGACTGGCAGTACTTCCTCATCACCAATGGTAACTGTAACAACCTCAACCTGTCGTTGGCTCTCACACGAACGTCCATCGACTTCCCGTTGTTCCCCCGTAGTGGCTCTGAGTTCTCGCTCTCAGTCACCTTTACACCACCTTGGTCGCTGTTCGATGGAAAGGACTATGCCAACCTGGCTACTGCCACCACCTATCAGAACGACCGCGACCGCTATCAGGAAGAGCAGCGCCAGAAGTACAAGTGGGTGGAGTATCACAAGTGGAAGTTCAGAAGCCGCACCTTCACCGCCCTCTCCGGTGGTCAGAAGTGCTTCGTGCTGATGACTCGTGTAGAGCTGGGTCTGCTGGGCTCCTATAATACGAACAAGCGGTCACCCTTCGAGACCTTCTACATGGGTGGCGACGGTATGAGCGGCTATAGCACCAGCTACGCTCAGGAGACCATCGGTCTGCGTGGTTATGAAAACGGATCGCTGACGCCCTACGGACAGGAAGGTTATGCCTACGACCGCTACACCGTGGAGCTGCGCTATCCCTTCATGCTGGGCAACACCACCATCTACGGACTGGGCTTCCTCGAAGGCGGTAATGCCTGGAATGAGACCAAGAAGTTCAATCCCTTCGACATGAAGCGTTCTGCTGGTTTGGGCGTGCGCATCTTCCTCCCCATGGTGGGCTTGATGGGTATCGACTGGGCTTATGGCTTCGACAAGGTTTATCAAGGCACGAGCAGCGAGCAGCGTGGTGGCACGCAGTTCCACTTCGTGCTCGGACAGGAATTTTAGGCGGCCTTCGGCCTAAATGATAAATGATAAATAAGCCGCAAGAGGACGGTGTAAAGAAAAATATGAAAAGAATGATTAACAACATGACGAATCACAGATGGATGATGGTAATGACTTTGTCGTTTATCATTTTTCATTTGTCATTAAGCACGGCAAGTGCGCAGAAGTTCGCTTTGGTCGATATGGACTATATCTTCAAGAACATTCCGGCCTATGAACGTGCCAACGAGCAGTTGGCGCAAGTCTCGAAGAAGTGGCAGGCTGAGGTCGATGCCCTCACCACTGAGGCCCAGACCATGTATAAGAACTACCAGAACGAGGTGGTGTTCCTCTCCAAGGAGCAGAAGAAAGCCAAGCAGGATGCCATCATGGAGAAGGAGAAGCAGGCTGCTGAGCTGAAGCGCAAGTACTTCGGCCCTGAGGGTGAACTCTTCAAGAAGCGCACGTCGCTCATGAACCCCATTCAGGAAGAGGTCTATAATGCTGTTAAGGACATTGCCGACCTGCGCGGCTATCAGCTGGTGCTCGATCGTGCCAGCGATGCAGGCATCATCTTCGGTTCGCCCAAGATCGACATTTCCAACGAAGTGCTGCTGAAGCTGGGCTACTCCAATTAAACGAAAGGCAAGAAAAATCGTCGAAAAAAAGAAAAATTAAAATCAATAGAACAATGAAAAAACTTATTCTTTGCGCCATTTGCGCAATCTGCGGTCTCACCGCATCAGCTCAGGCCAAGTTCGGCCACGTCAACACACAGGAGATTATGCAGGTTATGCCTGAATATGCCACTGCCCGTACTGAAATCGAAAATCTGGCTAAGCAGTATGAGGCCGACCTGAAGTCTATGCAGGACGAGTTCCAGAAGAAGTATGAGGATTACCAGAAGAATGGTGCCACCCTGCCTGACAATATCAAGCAGCGTCGTGAGCAGGAACTGCAGGACATGGACAACAAGATTCGCCAGAGCTATCAGGACAACCAGCAGGAGCTGGCCAAGGCTCAGCAGGAGAAGTTGCAGGCCATCACCTCCAAGATCCTTGATGCCATCAAGCAGATTGGTCAGACTGGCGGCTATGTTTATATCATGGAGGTGGGTGCAGGCATCCCCTATATCTCTACCACCCTGTCAGAAGATGTCACCGCTCAGGTGAAGGCTAAACTCGGACTGAAGTAAGATGCGGCAGCTGCTCATTTGTCTTTTCGCGCTGTTGTCGCTGACAGTAGGAGCGCAGACGGTCGATTCGATCCCTGCGCCCGCTATTCGTTTCGGCTACCTCAGCTACGATGCAGCCCTCACAGCCATGCCTCAATATGCCATCGTGCAGCAGAAGATCAAGGACCTGCGCGAGGCATATAACAAAGAGGTAGAGCGCGTGGAGAGCGAGTTCAACCAGAAGTACGAGGCTTTCCTCGAGGGTCAGCGTGACTTCCCTCGCACCATCCTGTTGAAGCGCCAGACAGAGCTTCAGCAGCTTATGCAGCGTAACATTGAGTTCAAGGCGCAGGGCCGTCAGGACATTCTCGATGCAGAGACGGAGGCGCTCAAGCCCCTCAAGATCCGTCTCAACGAGACGCTGGCCACCCTTGCCCGCAAATACGGTCTCGCCCTGGTCATCAATACCGATGGCAATGCCTGTCCCTTTATCGAGCCCACGCTCGGCATGAACCTGCAAGACGAGGTCACCACGGTGCTCAATAAGAAGTAAGGCTGGCGACAAGACTGCCTTCGGATAGTCCAAACCGATAGTTTGCACGGAGCAAACCCTGCCTTTGGACAGTCATTTGAATTTTTCAGAATTCTGTGAAAAGAGTCCAACACCCACCCCAATTGCTTGAAACACCTTTATATAAAGGGGAAAAGCTGGGGTGGGTGTTGGCGTAACTCCCAACCTACACTCCACCTGCCACTCCACCCAGCTCATCGGAAAAAATTGAGCCTTTGGAAGCGAGGCACTTCAAAGAGCAAATCATCAGGTTGGGTCTCGGGTTGGGTGATGGTTGGGTGATGGTTGGGTGTCGGGGGGAGTGTTGGGGTGGGTGTTGATTCATAAGAACCCCAGTAAATAAAGGAATTCTTCCTCGTTTGGGGTGGGTGTTGGCCACTTTCACATTTTTCGGCTCCATGAAATCCATTTCTTGTTCATTCAAACGCATTTCTTGTTCTTTCAAATGCATTTCTCTTTCATTCAAATGCATTTCTTGTTCACTCAAGAGACAATTCGTTTCTTTCAAGAGAGGAATCGCTTCTCTCAAGAAAGTAAATCCAACTTGCACGCTTAAGTTTTTTCAATGCCTATGCAAATATTTTTCTAAGGCCTTGCAGATTATTTCTGAGGCCTCCCCGTTTTTGCCAAGAGCCTCCGCAATCTATATCTGTTTCCCCTTGAAACTATATTACTTTCTCTTCGAATCTATATTACTTACAAGTGCTAACTATATTACTTCTTTCGGATTGACCGAAGGATAGCCAAACAGCCGAATTTGTACAATTTTAGTGACCTGGCACTTCTCGACACGAGAAACGGCACTTCTCGGGCAGAGAAGTGCCGTTTCTCCATAAGAGGAATAACACGCTCTACAGTCAGGTAGTAGCTGACCATCAGTTTAGTAGTAGCTGGCTTGTGGTCAGCTACTACTAAATTTTATTCCCTACTCCGCTTCCCAAAGACTAAAGCCTCGGTCATCACGCGACATTGCGCTACCTGGGTCTTTGGGCTTGCTGGGATCTACGGGAGTCGTGGTCTGCTCGCCCGATATGAACTGCATCAGTTCTTTCTCCATCTCTACTGCCCTCATTGCGGGCATCGAATATCTCTTCTTCATTGCTTGTTCTTTTATGTCACACGGATTTCACAGATAACACGGATTTATATTCTTCATGACCGTGACGCGGTCTTATATCTGTGTGATCTGTGAAATCTGTGTGAGGTTTAAATTATTTCACCATGATCTTCTTTCCGTCCTTGATGTATAATCCGCGAGTGGGCTTCACGACGCGACGGCCCTGCAGGTCGAAGAATTTCTCATTGCTCAATGCTCCTTTCTCAGTTAGGGCATTTATGCCCGTCACTTCTTCCTCATCCTCAAACACCATTCTGAACTGCCTTGCGCTTGCAGGAGGCAGTATTGAGGTGGGCAGCTGGAGATAAGCCTTGTTGGGCCCTATCTCGCCTGCTGAGGCCAGCGGATAGAAGCCTATTCCCTTCAATTCGTCATTGGCCAGGATAAAGTTCGTATAGCTGCCGTCGGTAGGACTGACGGTAGTTGCTGTAGGCACACCCACCAGCAGGTTGGCGTAATAAGCGCTGGTCTCTTCGTATGGCACGTCGTAGCTACCAGTAGCACCCTTCAGAATCAGTCCTTCACCTGCGGGCACCTCATAGACTCTCGTCATCGTCAGGTTGCCCGTTGAAGGATTGTAACCGCTACCGATATATGCTTTCAATCCACTCACACTAGTAAAGTTCAAATCGCAGCTGTTACTATAGGTTGCAATTCCGTTTGCTCCCATCTTTATTCCTGCTACTGCTCCCAAATACTCCAAACGGAAATCGTCAAAGACTACCCATCCTTCAGTAGTTAGTTCACTTAGACGAATACCAAGTGTCAGAGATGAATTTGTGACATACGTAGTCACTTCATTTTCATAATACCCCTCCCGAGAATCAAACCATTTACGTGCAGCTGACAATGAATTGGGCACAAATTGTATTTGTTCATTGTAGGATACCTCAACACCTGCGAACGTGTTCGTATTGCGAGCCCCGCTACTCTGGTGAGCCAACTTCACGAAATCGTTATTAGCATAGAGTTCGCCCTTAGTTTCAGTATTTCCTTGCTTGTAGGATGTATAGACATTCTGATTGCCTCCAGGCCGATGGTATCCTTTCACCTTTAGCAAGTACTTACCCTTTGGTAAATTACTGACAGTTTGATGAATATCAAATGACTTTTGGAAGAATTCAGCATTATTAAAGCTTTCAAATGTAGGAGTGTCACCCTCCCAGCCATCACTATTATCAGAAATGAATGATGGATTGATCATCAAAGCCGTCATGTCAAGTGGCAGTTTATCGGCACTTACTCCATTTGCTAACGATTGGACGATACTAGTTTTTAGGCTAGCGATGGCTGTTGTCGCCTGCTGCTTACTAGCATTTCCTGCAATCGCTTCTATTTCAGTAATACTAATACCTAAAGTTTGAGCCAAATTTATCAGAGCCTGAAGTTGTGACATTTGGAAGCGTGTGCACCTATCGCTTTCTGGTATCAGTTGCCAAATGATATTATTTCCTTCAGTTGCTGTCACATTTCCATCTACATCATTAAATACGCCAAGAGGTATTCCATCATTATCTGTAGCTTCCTTTGTAGGATTGTTTCCTAAGAAGGTATTGGGATATACTGCCTGACCATATAAATCATGACTGACAAGTGTTTGAATGTAATAATTGCCATTGGTCTCTGCCTTGGTGATAGTCCAGAATGGACAACCTTTGATTTGACCTTTATAATCTACATGTACGGCATCATCAGGAATTGCTTCATCATCAATATCACGGAAAAGTTGTCTTAATAATTGACTACCCTCGGTGAAAGTAATAGTATAACTACCATCGTTTTGCTTTGCAATACGTGCAGGTAGGCCAATATTGTTCAGAATTGCATGCGTTCCCCAAAAGTTTCCTTGATCGAGATATCTGCCCGTCTCAACATTCTTCAGGTAGTAAATCCCTTCTGCTATATCTGCCATCTCAGCAACACGTCCAAACTCACTCCAATAACTAGAGGCTTCATAGGCTGTCTTACTTCCTGCAGGAATGAAGAGCGTAGCATTTGCACGATTGGAGAACACATTTGAAGTGATAGAAGCTGGCGTATTTGAATCCACAATAACGTTGGTCAAAGAATTACAGCCATAGAAAGCGCTATTTCCAATAGTTGTCACATTACTTAGTAAATGAATACTATTTAGTTGGGTACAGCTTGAGAAGGCATCGTTACCTATTGTAGTTACGCTGTTAGGAAAGGTGATGGTATTCAGACTGATACACCCCCTAAAAGCATTACTTCCAATCGTTGTCAAACTACTTGGCAAGAAAACCGTTGATAGATTTACACAGTTCTCGAATGAAGAAGTACCGATACTCGTTACATCGCTAGGGATAGTGATAGAGACAAGATTAGAACAGCCTGAGAATGCCGAATTACCAATACTTGTCACACTGCTCGGCAAGGTGATAGAAGCAAGATTATTGCAACCATAGAATGAATTATTGCCAATAGTAGATAATCCCGTAAAGCAATACAATTCATCAAACGATACTATCTGATTGTTACTTTTGAAAACTTCTCCAAAATTGGTCACAGCACTCGCCTCAGTCATGGATAGCATACCATTTCCATTAGTATCCCAGTTTTCCAAACACAAAGTTTTCACCTTATCATCAGTAAAAGTTATGTTTTCGCCCAAATACTCCAAACGAAAGTCATCAAAGATAACCCATTCGTTCCAAATCATCTTATTCAGGCGGATACCAATAGTTAGTGAACCATCAGTAACGTATACTGGTAATTCATTTTCATAATAGCCTTCAGACGCATCAAACCATGTTCTTGTTTCTAACATAGAGTTTGGCACATATTGCTTTTGCCCCATAAAAGACACTTCCGCTCCTCCAAAATCATTTGAATTGCGCGCTCCACTACATTGATGAGCCAATTTTATGCTTTCATTATTGGCATAAAGCTCAGCTTGCGTATCTGCATTCCCTTTCATGTAAGCAACATACACATCTTGGTTAAAGCCTGGACGTTGAAATGCCTTAACTTTAAGAAGATACTTACCATTAGTTAGTCCACTAAGGGTCTGGTGGAAATCAAATGTCCTATGAAAGAACTCAGCATTATTATAACTTTGGAAGCCGGGGGCGTCGCCTTCCCAACCAAATGCAGTATTGGTGTCAAACGACGGATTAGTAATTAATGAAGTAACATCGACCGCATCATAGGCGAAAGCCCGTACTCCAACCAAGCTCAACAGCATAACTAAAAATGTTGTAAAAGAATGATGTTTCATAATGTTTGAATTAAGTTGTTATTGAATAAAAATGTTTCTGTTTGAAAACACACAAAAAGAAAACGTGAGCAATTACTTCGCTTACGTTTCTGAGGTATCTCCCAAACACCTTGCAACCATCTACGAGTAAAAGCCCACGCCAGCGGCGTGAGCATCCCTGCCTTTACTCTTGGTTGCTTCTTAGATTTTGGGAGAATTTCAGAAACAAGATTCAAGCGGACGCTTCAGTTTCTATATGTCTATACGTCTTGATGTTTATTTCATACGCAATAGGGGTTTAGTGAATAATCGTTTGAACCAAATGTTACATACTTTCATGGGCGTAGTTCTGAAAATTGCCCAATATCTGCTCTATGTGAATGACTTCAGGACAAGAGTCCCAAGTTACGCCTCCACCCATCAGATACCAGTTGGCACGTTCGGAAACTGGAACCTTCTTCAATGAAGGGAATGCAGAGACAGGCATGATGATGGAACGACCATCATGCAAATCCACTTGAAACTTTCCTCTCTTAGGGAATGACAAGCGCTTAATGCGCGGCATCACATCCCAATATCCTTCGTTCTTATACATATCTTTACTTAGGCATTCTCTTTTACATTATTACTGGAGTTTATTGAGCCCAGCTCCAAACTTTTCGGCAAAAATAGTGATTATTTGGGAAAATACCAAAAAAAAGAACGAAAAATTTGGAAGTAAAGGGAAAAGTTCGTATCTTAGCAGCGTCAGAACATTGGTTTTGACTATCCGGTAAGTTTCCGCGTGGGAGCAAGACTTGATCGACACTACTCCATTTTTAAACAAAGAGTCACTTCGTGTGGCTCTTTTGTCATTTTACATAGCGGTGTATAAAGGTACGGAAGAAATTGAGAATCAGCAGATTTAAGGTAAACAAAATTCAAGCGGACGCTTCAATTTCCATATGTCTATACGTCTTGATGTTTATTTCATACGCAATAGGGTTTGGTGAGTTACTATGTTTAATTAGAATATTGACACGACTATTTTGTCAACAATCTCATTGAAGTATTTTTCCTTGATGGTACCAAGGCGACGAATAACATCGCGTTCTACATATCCGGCTATTATCTGACACTTCACAAGACTTGGTTTAGAGAATGTATGACCAACAATCATATCGTCAGAAAGAGGATATGAATATTGAGGATTAAGCCAATTATTTGAAGTGATTAGAACAAGGTAGAACATTCCGTCTTCAGCTTCCTGTAATTCGTCATTGGAGACAATGATTGCAGGATGAGGCTTGAATGATCCATCAGGAAAAAGAAAACTGACCTCTACGATGTCTCTTTGATGGTACTTCATAGATAGCGGGCAATTATCGTTGACATTGACTTCTTGGAGTGAGCCAAGAATGCCTTCATTTCCTCGCGGTGCAGCTTCTCTTCTTCATCAGACGGCTCACTGGACGTTACCTCTTTCTGGAGAAAAAGACCTGTAGCCAGCAGCGCTGCAAGCTTGCGGCGTGCCAGTGCGTTGTTCTGGTTGTATTCTAATGTTATGGTACACATATGTACTTGTTTTAAATGTTCGTTACTCAAAAAATCCTTCAGAGTCTGCGGCAAAATTACGAATAATATTCGATTATTCAAAGAAAAAGGAAGAAAAAATGGAGAGTCGAAGGAATTTTTCCTAGAACGCAGTGGAGGAATTACTGGGACGCGTCCTAGAAAATAAAGGGTTTGAGAGGGGAGCAGACGGTAGAAAGACGAGGAGAGAGTGGTGTTTGGCAGGGATTCAAACGGTAGCTGATAGTGTTTTGACTGGAGCCAAAAAGTCTGCGACTAAAGCCAAAACACCTTGCGGCTGCAGGCAAAAAGTCTGCGACTGAAGGCAAAACAGAAGCCTTTGAAGATGGCTTCATGCCAAATTTCGTCTGGATGGTCAACGAAAAAATCTGATTCGCAAAGAAAAAGGAAGAAAAATTGGGAAGTGAAGGGAAAACTTTGTACCTTTGCATCGTCAACTCGTATTATAAGCAACTATGGGTATATACATCAATACTGGTAATGAGGCTTTCAAGGCTGTCCGCAATGGAGAGTATGTGGATAAAACTGGCGTCGTCGCTGTGGTGAATGACACGTTGTTTTCGGAGCGGCGTTTCAGCTGCATTACACGTAGCCGGCGTTTTGGAAAGTCATTAGCTGCCAAGACTCTTTGTGCCTACTACGACATGTCCTGTCAGTCCCGTGAACTGTTTGCCGACTTGGAGATAGCCCGTCATCCGTCGTTCGAGCAGCATCTGAACAAGTATGCAGTCATCTACCTTGACATGACTACATTCGTGTCGCGTTATCATGATGACACTATCGTGAAGGTGATTGATCAGAAACTACATGAAGACATTCACAATGCTTACCCACAGGTGCCTGCGCATGATGACGATGACCTGATGGACTTGCTTATCCGCATCGCCCAAAGTACAGACCACCGTTTCTTCTTCATTATCGATGAATGGGATGCCATCTGTCGTGATTTCCCTGCGGGTTCAAAGGCGATGGATGCCTATGTAAGCTGGCTTCGCCGTATGTTCAAGGACTACGCAGCCAACCGTGTGTTTGCGGGCGTGTATATGACGGGTATCCTTCCTGTCAAGAAATACCAGACACAGTCGGCGTTAAACAACTTCATTGAATACTCGATGGTAGAACCCATGGACATGGGACAGTTCTTCGGCTTCACGAAAAACGAGGTACGTGCCCTGGCCGAAAAGTACGGCATGGACTTCGATGAACTGGAGAAATGGTACGATGGCTATCAAATTGGCGATGAGCACTCGATGTTTAACCCTAACTCGGTCATACAGGCGCTTCGCAGTCGCCGCTGCCGCAGTTTCTGGGCATCGACAGGTGCATACGACACTGTGGCTCATTATATCAGGATGAATTACGAGGGCCTGAAGGACGACATCATACAGATGCTGGCCGGCGGTCGATGTAAGGTGAACCCTACGAAGTTCCAGAACGACATGTCTATCATCCGCAGCAAGGATGATGTGCTGACGGTGCTCATTCATCTGGGTTACCTCAGCTATGACTGGAAGAAGAGCGAATGCTACATTCCCAACAAAGAAGTGGCTGGCGAGATGGTCAATGCCGTCGAGGATAACCAATGGACGAACGTCGTGAAAGCGCTCGAAGCATCGGAACAACTGCTGCAAGCCACCCTTGAAGGCGATGAGGAAGCCGTTGCACGTGGCGTGGATGCCGCTCATGATGAAAACACCAGTATTCTTTCTTATAACAATGAGAATTCCTTGGCCTGCGTGCTGTCCATAGCTTACTATTACGCCCGCAACGACTATGTCATCCATCGCGAACTGCCTACAGGCAAGGGATTCGCAGACATCGTATTGATTCCCCGTAAGAATGTTGACTCACCAGCCATTGTCCTGGAACTGAAGTTCAATCAAAATGCCGATGCTGCTATTGACCAAATACGTCGTAAGCAATATCCTGATAGCGTTGCTCCTTATGCAAACCGTCTCCTGCTCGTAGGCATCAACTACGACCGTCAGACGAAGCAGCACACCTGTAGAATAGAAACTGTGTAGAAGAAATAAGCAATTAAGGTATGAACAAAGGCTTCCTATATTTTGTCTGTGCAGTATCTGCTATGGGCGGACTGCTTTTCGGCTACGACTGGGTGGTGATAGGCGGTGCCAAACCTTTCTATGAGATGTATTTCGGCATCGGCGATTCACCGTTGATGCAGGGTGTGGCGATGACCACGGCTTTGGTGGGTTGCCTAATAGGCGCAATGGTGGCTGGTGCAGCCGCTGACAGGTATGGTCGTAAACCGCTGCTGATGCTCTCGGCTGTGCTCTTCACTGTCTCAGCGATTGCTACTGGACTGTTTAACGACTTCACCCTTTTTAATATAGCACGTTTTATAGGCGGCGTGGGAATTGGCGTGGCTTCGGCCTTGTCACCAATGTATATTGCCGAGATGAGCCCTGCTGCTATCCGTGGCCGTATGGTCTCGCTCAACCAGATGACTATTGTGCTGGGCATCCTGGCTGCACAGATCGTCAACATGCTGTTGGCTCGTGACACATCGGTGGTGGAGAACATGGAGTGGAACGTGCAGTGGGGTTGGCGCTGGATGTTCTGGGCAGAGACGCTGCCAGCGGGATTGTTCCTGCTGTTGAGCTTTTTCATTGCTGAGAGTCCTGTGTATTTGAGAATGAAAAATGAGAAACTTGGAAAGAGAGACTTCAGCTTGCTCCTTTCCAAGCAATATCGTTGGGTACTTGTGCTGGGCTTGGTGATTGCTGTGTTTCAGCAATGGTGCGGAACGAACGTCATTTTTAATTATGCCCAGGAGATATTCGTAGGAGCAGGATTCGACGTCGATGGCATGTTCATCAATATTGTCATTACGGGTATTGCCAATGTGATCTTTACCTTCGTTGCGCTCTACACCATTGAGAAGTGGGGCCGTCGCACGCTGATGCTCATCGGTGCAGGTGGTCTGGGACTGATCTATCTCACTCTTGGCACTTGCTACTATCTGCAGATGACGGGCGTGATGATGGTTGCACTCGTGGTGACTGCCATCTCAGTATATGCGATGACGTTAGGCCCTGTCACCTGGACGTTGCTGGCAGAGATTTTCCCTAACCGTGTGCGTGGAGTCGCTATGGGCATCTGCACGTTCGCGCTCTGGGTGGGATGTTGCACATTGACCTTCTCCTTTCCTTCAATGAACGCAGCCCTTGGCAGTAGCGGCACTTTCTGGATCTATAGTGCTATTTGCATCTGCGCCTTCGCCTTTCTGTATCGTAACTGCCCAGAGACAAAGGGTAAGATTCTGGAGGAATAGGAAAAAACATAAATTGCAAATGGTTGTGATTGAATATGAACTTAAGAACTATGAAAAAGAAGAACTTTGATTCGCTGATTTTACTATGTGTAATGACGATGGCTCTCCTGTCAAGCTGCTCGCCCAAGGTTACGACGGATATGTTCACCTATGCGTATGACCCTGTGGCGACAGACAAGGTGATGCTGTTGTCAAACGCTGCCGACACCGCAATCATGCAGCCCTTAATCATTGGACGTGTTGAGGTAGTGCCGAGGAGCGTTAAGCCAGAAGACGAATACGTCATGAGCATGGGGCTGGCCGTTAGGGAGGCCGCTCAGAATGGTGGCAACGTACTGGTGATAGACAATCGCCCGTTGAAAGGAAACATGATACGCGGCATTATCGGCCGTAGCGAGGGAGAGACCATCGACTCGCTGGCCTACACTCCTCAACGCATACAGAAGCTGCAGATGCAGCGACAGCAATACCAGCAGGTTGACCCAACAGGCCTGAAGGTGAACGATATGGCTCAAAGTACCCTGAATGGTGGCATCCTGAAGATCAGCGCTGGTCCAGTTTGGACGATGTCGAAAATCTACTATGTCGAAAACTACCAGATGAAATCCGTGAAAGGCCAATGCGGATGGATTGTAGATTGCAGTCTGTCGCATATCGGCAAGAAAGGCTATGGCTTCGGCGGAGACCTGTATTTCAGCAATACCCATCTTGACATTCCCACTAATTCGATGATGGATGCCGACTATACGTTCCTGTATTTCGGACCTCATTTTATCGCTGGTGGAAAGATAGGCACGCGATGGCGTGGTGATGTCAGTCTTGGAATGGGCTTAGCTTTGTATAGCGATGCTAACGACGTACAGGCAGGTTTCGGAATGAAGACGGCAGGCAATTTAGAGTTCCTGCTGACTGAAAAGATCGGCATCGGCGTAGAAGTGTTTACCCAAAAGAGCTTTTTCAAGAAGCCGAAAGACGTTCAGCTGCCAGACGACGAGGCCTATGGTTTTCAGCACCTGGGTGTGATGCTGGGAGCAAGAATGCACTTCTAAATCACTAACATGAACACAAACGAAGGGCCGAGTGCGTGTAACGTCGCATCTCGGCCCTTTCGTTTATATTCCTGTCAGGGAGTGACTATCTGATCACTCTGATGCGTCCGTTCTGGATATACATGCCTTTTGCGGTAGGTGGGGTAGTCAGGCGACGGCCATCGAGGGTGTAGATGGCATCGTCGTGACGCGGATGAACGGCGGTGGTGTTGACGGTCTGGATGGAGGTGATGACCTCGGGCGTCATGTTTCCATAGAAATAGACGCGGAAGTTATCGAAGATGGCCCAGTAGGACGTGGGCATCGTGTTGCAACGAATGCCTACCTTGAGCGTACCGCCACTGGTGGTGACAGAACTGAAAACGCTGTTCTCATAGCAACCCTTGGCAAAATAGGCGCTGGCCGACTGCATGTCGTTAGGCACAAATTTGTTGGTGGCAAGCGTAGCCTCTTTGCCCTTGCCCACCTTCTTCGTCATGATGGTGTCGCAGATATGGGCGAGCTTCTGCGTCTTGGAACCGGCATAGAGCCATGCCTTGACATTGTTGGTGCCCGCTGTATAGTCACTATAGGAGTCGGCTGAGGTGCCAGGACGCAGGAATCCCTGCACACAGACCTTGTAGGTGCCGGTAGGAAGTAGGCGAATGGTCTGATTGAAGTCGAAGGTCTTCTCGTAGAACTCCACACAGCCGTAGCTCACGGAGCCAGCCACTGACCAGCCGTCGGTATTGGTGTCGAAAGTGGGATTGACCAGCATGTAAGACAGGTCGAAGGGCTTGGCAGGATCGCTGACGGTCACGCTTTGCAGGAAAGCGGTGCTGGCCGCACCAGCCTCACTGATGATGGCGGTGAGCTCAGAGGTGTTAGTGGCACTGGTCAGACGGGCAGAGAGGTCGGCCAGCGCATCAGTGAAGGTCTGATTGGCATTTTCGACATCCTCAGTATGAGCCACATCAAGAAGACTCTTGGCTTTTGTCAGTACTTCCTCGGCATCCTTCACCAAGTTGGTCACGGCCTTGGCCTCACGCTCGTTGGCAGCATCGAGGGTCATGATGAGCCAGCGCTGGGACTCGGCTGAGTTGGCAATGTTGAATGTGGAAGAGGCCGTGTTGCCATTGGCGTTAGCCTGAAGGCAATGGGGCGACCAGTTGCCTTCGGGATGGATGATCCAATAGCCGCGTTGACCATCGACATCAACACGACCAGGCATAAGGTGCCAGTTCTCGTTGCTGGTGAGCTTATCCTTCTTCGCCGTCTTGATGCCGCTGTTATAGGTGATGTACTGGTCTGTGGCAGCATTGCGCAGTTGGTAATACTGATTACTGGGAGTGAAGGTGATGAACCAGGCGGCAGAGTCGTTCTTGGCGGCTTCCTCCGTGGTCATGGCGCGCCACTTCAGCTGTCCGTTGGCATTGGGAACGAGGTAAGCGCTGTTGAGACCGCGGTCGGCCGACTCGTTCTTGATGTAGAACTTGATGGTGTCTTCCTGCATCAGCGAGTAGTAAGGCTCGGCAAAACAAGTCTCACTATGCTCCAGACCGTCCTCGCCCAAAGCCTGGCAAATCATGGAGTTGCCCAGATAGAGCAGATCGGTGCCACTGTCTTCTTGTGCACCGTTGACACCGTATGGCCACATGTGGATTTTGTCGCCATTGAGTAGGGGAGAGTTGGTGGTGTTGTCCCAGAACTGCAGGGCTTGGGTCACACGGTCGCCCAACCAATAGCCAGTACCATTGCCTGAACGCAAGTTGCCTTGGCACCACTGCGTGGAGTAGTTCTGAAGACCCAGGCCGTGCTCCATCTCATGCATGATGGTACCGCAGCGCTGATAGGACTGGTTCGCTCCGACGTTCATGTGAGGGCGGGTGGTGTAGTTACAGTCGGCGGTCGGGGTGCCAGGGCTATAGGCCACGTCATAGTCGCGCACGGCTGATGTCATGTTGTTGAAATAGTAGCAGGCGTCTTCCATGGCTTTCTTGATGCGGTTGTAGGTGGCATCATCGGCTTCACCACGCCACAGACTGTAGGTCACTTTACCCATGGGGATGGTGTAGAACTTGATGACCTCGCCATAGCCGGTCTCGCCATTCTTGTTGGTGGCATAGGCACGCATGTAATACTTGGTGGCGGGCTTCAGGTTTTTCATCCAGTAGATAGCACCACTGTTCGATAGCTCGGCAGTACTTACGTTGTCGTCGATGGTGGGTTCAGGGGTCTCGGCATAGCAGAAACCACGCTTGCTGATGGTCGCACCTCCATTGGTAGTGGCACTTTTGATACGGCCGAAAGCCATCGTGGCACCACGTACAAAGCGCGGGTCGGTAGTCACTTTAGGAGCCTGGGCAAAACTCTCCATGGCTGACAAGGATGCCAGGGCAGTAAGAAGTAGAAATCTGATTCTCATAGTTATGCTTGTTTTGTAATTATTAGTTGACATTTTGATGTTAAACTGGTTCGGTTGCAAAGTTAGTCAAAGTATTTGAAATAAGCAAGTTTTTCGGCTGCTAAATGATAAAAACTGGATAAAGGGGGCTTTGGGAGTTGCAGAGAGGTTTGGAAGAATCCATATTAATGAGGATTGTGGGAGTGAGGGAAAAGCCGTAATTTTGCACCCCGAAAAGATAACTGTAATTCAAGATGACCATAGAAACGAATATGAGACGTATGATGACAGGGGCGCTGCTCCTGATGGTAGCCACGCTGGGAGCGAGGGCTGAGGAGGACTTTGTGGAACTGAACGACACCTCGAAGGTGGTGGATCTCGACGAGGTGGTAGTGGTGTCACAGCCCAAGGAGGCGACGCTGCTGCGATTGCAGCCCGTGTCGAGCAACCTGTTCGGTGCCTCAGAGATGCAACGGTTGCAGGTGCGTGACCTGCGCGAACTGTCGGCCTATGTGCCTTCGTTCTCGATGCCGCAGTACGGCTCCCGTCTCACCTCTTCTATATATATGCGCGGAACAGGGTCGCGCATGAATGCCGCTGCCTCGTCGGTGCCCGTCTATTACGACCATATCCCGCTGATGTCGAAGTCTGCCTTCAACAGCCATTTCTACATGCTCGACCGTGTCGATGTGCTGCGTGGCCCTCAGGCTACGCTCTATGGTATGAACTCAGAGGGCGGACTGGTGCGTATCTACTCAAAAGATCCGATGCGCTATCAGGGTACTGACATCGCCCTTGGGGTGGGTAATCACTTCCAGCGCAAGGCTGAGGTGGCTCACTTCCACCGTCCGTCGGAGAACTTTGCCTTTTCCGTGGCAGGCTTCTATCAGGGACAGGACGGCTTCTTCGATAATACCAACCTGAACGAGAAGAATGACAAAGGCAATGAAGCTGGAGCTAAAGTGCGCCTCATGTGGCAGATGACGTCACGGCTGAAGGCCGATCTCACCGCTGATTATCAGTTTACTAAGGAGAATGCCTTCCCCTATGGCCTTTATGATATCGCAAACGATGAGGTGGCACTGCCCGCCACCACCTTCATGAACACCTATCGCCGACAGATGCTCAACACGGGCTTGAACCTGACTTATGAACTTGACAGACTGCGCATCGCCTCGACCACGAGCTATCAGCATCTGTATGACTATATGGACATGGATCAGGACTATACGCCTGCCGACCGTATGTCACTCATGCAGCATCAGAAGATGAATGCATTGACTGAGGAACTGGCCGTGCGCACCCATGACAATTCCCGCTGGCAGTGGACAACGGGCGTCTTCGCTGCCTATCAGCACACGACCACCGATGCGCCCGTCACGTTCGGTCCGGCGCTGACAGGCACGATTGCCAAAGGTATCATGAGCGCGATGCCATCGGCTGTACAGAGCATGTTCACGACGTGGGAGATACCCTGTTTCGATGTGGATGAGACCTTCAAGACACCGCAGACGAACCTGGGCATTTTCCATGAGTCGAACATTGAACTGACCGACCGGCTCAAGGCCACCGTGGGTCTGCGCCTCGACTATATGAAGGCAAAGGTGGAGTACGACTCGCGCGGCAGTCTTGACCTGCACTATATTGCCAACATGATGGGCACTCAACTGGAAGAGACCTTTACGCTTACCGATAGCGTCATCAACAATACCAGTAAATCGACGCTGCAACTGTTGCCCAAACTGGGCCTGGTCTATCTGTTGGGCAATCACGGCAGTAACATCTATGTCCAACTGAGCAAGGGCTACCGTGCCGGTGGCTATAACATCCAGATGTTCAGCGACATCCTGCAGACGGAGATGCAGACAAATGGTAAGAATCTGAGAACGGGTGACTTTAACGTTACGCATGACGCTGCTGCCTATGAAGAGGTGAACAGAACCATCGAATATGAGCCGGAGACCTCCTGGAACTTTGAGGTGGGCGCTCACCTGAATCTGTTTGACAACCGCCTGAAAGCTGACATTGCCGCCTACTATCTGAAAGTGAGCAACCTGCAACTGACGAAGATGGCCAGAAACTACAGCTTCGGCCGTATGATGGTCAACGCCGGAAAGAGCCGCAGCTGCGGCGTGGAACTCGGGCTGCGCGGACAGGCAGTTGATAATCGTCTGATCTGGGCGGCAACCTACAGCATGACACATGCCAACTTCCGCGAATACACCGACTCGGTGAAGGTGGACGGCACCATGACGGAGGTGGACTATAAAGGTAACAAGGTGCCCTTCGTTCCACAACACATGTTCAGCGGCATGGTGGATTATCGCTTCGACATCACCAGCGACGGACTGTTGCGCTCACTTACTTTGGGCGTGAACGTTGCCGGACAGGGTAAGACCTATTGGGATGAGGCCAACACGGTGGCCCAGAAATTCTATGCTACGATGGGTGCTCACGCCCAGCTGGACATGGGGGCTGTCAGCCTGGATCTCTGGGGACGGAATCTGACCGACACACGCTATGCCACCTTCGGCCTGGCCTATAGTGGCGGGTTCATCGGACAGCGTGGCCTGCCTCTTCAGTTTGGAGTGGATATGCACGTACATATCTGACTTTTTACTACGAAAGAGTGTCTTTTTTGCTGGTTTTTGCCCAATTTTGGGGTAAAAACGAGCAAAAGTCGGTCAAAAACTTGGCAGTTTGGCAAATAAGTTGTAACTTTGCAGCCGCATTTCGTGGCACTATGCCCGAACTGTGCAATTTTTTATGTCTAACAATTTAAAATTTTAAAGCAAAAAAACTTATGATTATCGTACCCGTAAAAGAAGGCGAGAACATCGAAAAGGCCCTCAAGAAGTTCAAGAGAAAGTTCGAAAAGACTGGTGTTGTGAAAGAGCTGCGTCGTCGTCAGCAGTTTGACAAACCGTCTGTTCTGAAGCGCCTGAAGATGGAGCACGCCGTTTACGTGCAGAAACTTCGCGCTACCGAAGAGTAAGAAATTTTTCACTTTTCGGGCGAAAAATTTGGTAGTTTCATAAAATTTCCGTAAATTCGTTGCCGAAAAGCCGATAGGCCTTGAAAAAGCAATGTCGCCATGGTAAATCGATTTATCGAATACCTGCGCTACGAACAGAACAGAAGTGAGCTGACAGTAGCGAGATATGAGCGGAGCCTGAGAGACTTCGAGTCATACTTCAAGGGAATGGATGCTTCGATGACATGGACAACAATAGATGCCGATGTGGTGCGCAACTGGCTGGAAACACTGGTTGATAAAGGCCATAAAGCAACATCGGTAAATGCAGACCTTTCGGCTTTGCGCTCTTTTTACCGCTTCGCACTGTCGAGGAAACTGGTGGAACGCGACCCTGTGCATGGGTTGACCGGACCAAAGAAGCAGAAACCATTGCCTCAGTTCATGAGAGAAAACGAGATGGACAAGCTGCTGGACCAGGAAGAGTGGAGTGATACATATAAAGATGTACGTGCGCGTACCATTATATTATTACTATACGAGACAGGCATCCGACGCAGTGAACTGACAGGACTGAACGACCACGATATCGACTTCGAGGCCCGACAGCTGAAGGTCACCGGTAAGAGAGACAAGCAGCGTATCGTTCCCTTCGGGGAGGAACTGGCAACTGAGCTGCAGCGCTATATCGAGGTGAGAGACCAAGAAATGGAGAAAAAATCCGCGGCGCTGTTTCTTAACAAGCATGGAGAGCGAATGACGGGCTGTCAAGTATATAGCATCGTCAGGGAAGAGCTCTCGAAAGTGACCACAATGAAGAAAAGGTCGCCCCACGTGCTTCGCCATACGTTTGCAACGGCAATGCTCAATCATGAGGCTGGACTGGAAAGCGTCCGCCTGCTGCTGGGACATGAGAGCCTCGAAACCACAGAGATCTACACCCACACCACCTTTGAGCAGCTGAAACGAGTTTATAAAGATGCCCATCCAAGGGGCTAAACCTTATAGTTAAACTTTTAAAATAGGAGACAACTATGGAAATTAAGATTCAGTCGATTCATTTCGACGCTACCGAGAAGTTAGAGGCGTTCATCGAGAAGAAGGTCGCCAAGTTAGAAAAGTCGTACGAAGATATTCAGAAAGTAGAGGTGCAATTAAAAGTTGTGAAGCCTGCTACAGCACAAAATAAGGAGACGAGTATCACGGTCACACTGCCTGGTGTCGCTCCGGTGCATGTAGAGAAAGTGAACGACACTTTTGAGGAAGGAATAGACCTTTGTGTCGATGCTTTGAAGGTGCAACTGCAGAAAATAAAGGAAAAAACGAGAAATTACTAAAAAAAACTTGGAAAAGTTTTGGTAGTTCAAAAATAAGTTGTAACTTTGCAGCCGTTTTCCAACAGGTCGTAAATCTGATACGAGAGCGGCTGCAATTTTAAGCCTCTTTAGCTCAGTTGGCCAGAGCACGTGATTTGTAATCTCGGGGTCGTTGGTTCGAATCCGACAAGAGGCTCAAAAACGCGCAGAGAAAGATGCGTTGGAAAACACCGGAAAAGAGATTCCGGTAGCAAAAAATAATGGGAGGTTTCCAGAGCGGCCAAATGGGGCAGACTGCAAATCTGTTGTCTTTCGACTTCGGTGGTTCGAATCCATCACCTCCCACTCTCAAGAGAAGTTGTTTTTGCGGAAATAGCTCAGTTGATAGAGCACTAGCCTTCCAAGCTGGGGGTCGCGGGTTTGAGCCCCGTTTTCCGCTCTAGAGACAAATGCTGTAATAGCTCAGTGGTAGAGCACTGCCGTGGTAAGGAAGAGGTCCTGAGGTCAACTCTCAGTTACAGCTCTCTGAGAATGAAATGGAGGAAGCAAAAACAATAAGTATACATACATAAAATTAATAAAAACAAAAAACAATGGCAAAAGAGACATTTGTGCGCACCAAACCGCACGTTAACATTGGTACCATTGGTCACGTTGACCACGGTAAGACCACTTTGACCGCTGCTATCACGCTGGTTCTTTCGAAGCGTGTGGCCGGTAACGCTGACAAGGTGAAGTCCTTCGACGCTATCGACAACGCCCCTGAGGAGAAGGAGCGTGGTATCACCATTAACACCGCTCACGTTGAGTATGAGACTGAGAAGCGTCACTACGCTCACGTTGACTGCCCGGGTCACGCTGACTATGTGAAGAACATGGTTACTGGTGCTGCCCAGATGGATGGTGCAATCCTCGTGGTTGCTGCTACCGATGGTCCTATGCCTCAGACTCGTGAGCACGTGTTGCTCGCTCGTCAGGTAAACGTGCCTCGTTTGGTTGTTTTCCTCAACAAGTGCGATGATCCTGAAGTCGACGATGAGATGATCGACCTCGTGAAGATGGATGTCCAGGATCTTCTGACTTCTTACGGTTATGAAGAGGATACTCCTATCGTCTGTGGTTCTGCTCTGGGTGCACTGAATGGTGTTGCTAAGTGGGAAGACAAGATCATGGAGCTGATGGACACTGTTGACAACTGGATCCAGGAGCCTGTTCGTGAGGTTGATAAGCCTTTCTTGATGCCTGTTGAGGATGTCTTCTCTATCACTGGTCGTGGTACTGTTGCTACTGGTCGTATCGAGACTGGTAAGTGCAAGGTTGGTGATGAGGTTCAGCTGCTCGGTCTTG
>JAEEGL012232948.1_pt1 | contig 74373 bp, 67 predicted proteins | sample 9134231 | NCBI WGS metagenome assembly JAEEGL01 (sample SAMN16246548, study PRJNA631951) | gut metagenome | biome: gut microbiome; feature: rumen; material: fiber-attached | host: Bos | place: Iran: Karaj | collected 2018-10 | reverse complement strand
GGTGGAATAGCCTTCATTGCAGCTCATGTATTTTACTGCATGACATATTCAAGAAAAATTGCAATGCATGGTTTTGAAACCTTTAATCCTGGAGCCGAATTTGCAGTTATAATCCTACTGTTTATTACAGCTATGATGTTCTTTGGAACTATTGCTACAAAAAGAAGTTTCAAAGATAAGCTGTTTTACTTCGGATTATTATATCTTTGGCTTACAGGTATTAACTATGTAACAATATTTTCGTATTCATATTCAGTAAAAGGGATCGAATCTATTGCTGCTGTTGGCGGACTAATGTTTCTAGCGTCAGACGTCATTATCGGCATGGAAAAATTCTTAAAACTGAAATCAAAAGTGGCTCGAGAGCTTGTGTGGTATCTATACCCAATCGGACAACTCATACTGATTACAATGGCGTAAAAAAAGAAAGGTAGCTAAAAGCTATCTTTCTTTTTATTTATTTTTTAGTTATTATTATTTTCTTTAGGATATATAACATTTCCTGAAGTATCCAATAAATATGTATCTTCCTCTTCTTCCGCAACGCAAGTTCCATTATGGAATGGATAAATATTTTTATAATTACTAATATCTTTAACTTTATTTCCAGCCTTATCTATAATATATCCTTCAAGATTTAACCCATCATAAACCGTATACGCAATAGCAGCATCACTATTAAAGTATGAAGCTAAAACATATATAGGCTCAATAGCCATCTCTCCTTTAGTATTAACAAATCCATAATAACCATTAACTCCAACTTTTGCTAAATCGTTAGTAAAGTAGCTAACATATTCAAATTTTGGTTCAACAATAGTATTACCATTTATATCAACTAATCCTTCATAGCCATCTTTAGAAACAATTATATAGTCAAGTGAAGTAGAATCTTGTTCTCTTGTTAAAGTAGAAAATTCAACTAGGTCATATATAGGTTCAATAACATATTCACCTTTTTCATTTACTAAACCGGTCTTTTCATCAATTGTAATAGTAAATCTATTAGGATATGGTGTATTTTGCATAAAATCAGCCTCTATGTCATCCTTTACAATATTTCCATTTTTATCAATAATAGCAAATACTCCATACTCTTTTTCTACCCAAGTAATTCCTGCTTCAGTAAAATCTCCACCTTCAACAAATTTATAATCAATTACTAAATCGCCTTTTTCATCAACATAACCAAAGTCAAAATCCTCGTTTGCAACAAGTCCTCTTCCATTAGAAAAGTTTTCTGTCATATAAAATTTCTTATTGCCTATTATCTCTCCTTTATTATTAATAAAGGCATATGAGTCCAAATATTCTTCATCTGTATCATCCAAAACAACAGCCATTATATCGCCATATGGACCAATATCAAGATACTTTGGTTCGATAACTACATTTCCTTCATTATCCACAAAACCAACTAATTCATCTTCATTGGTAAATTTATAATGTTTTCCATCTGGATCTTTTTCAAAGAATACAGGGCTATCAAATTCTTGAATAATTTCATTTTCACTATTAATTAAATAAGAATCTCCATTTATATCTGAAACGGAAAAACAATTATCGCCTAATATTTGCATATCTAAGTATTCAAATGGAATAATTACATTTCCTGATTTATCAATAACACCAAAATCATGGTCATTTGTTTCAACAACAATTAGGTTTTTACTAGATTCATTATCATAAGTATAAACCTTACCTTTTCTTGGTGAAAGATCACCAAGTAAAAAGTCTCCATCTTTTAATGATAATATTCCAACATAATCACCAACTGAACATTCGACATAATCACCTTGAACAGGTTCCATATATTCAACATCATATTTGAATTTTGAAAGCGGCTTTCCATTTTCATCTATAACATACCATAAGTCATCTTTAAGAACTGGTATACCATCTTTAGAATAATCTTCTACTACATCATATTTAAAATCTAAAATGGTATTTCCTTTATCATCAATCATACCATACATTCCATTTTTAGAAGCTACAGCATAGCCTTCTTTAGAGAAGGTATTTATATATTCATAATCAAAATCTGTAATATATTCTTTAGTATTAAGATCATAAAGTGCATAATAATCTTCTTGAGCAACAATCATAGTACCATTTTCTGAAGGATCTTCTATCTCAGTAATTAAATCTAAATCAAAATCTTCATTAAAATCTACTACTATTTCACCTTTATTATCTACAATATAATAATTATCTTCATCATATTTCATAGCATATTTTCCGAAGAAAGATGACCATGCATAATCTTCTGCATCAAATAATACATCTCCTTCATAATTTAGCCAGCATTCTTTATCATCTACTATTGCTCTTATCATGCCATCTTTAAGATCAAGTATTACATCAGCTTTTATAGTAGTTAAAGCATTAAAGTTAAAATCATAAAGTATATTTTCTCTTGTATCTAAAGTAGTAAGAAGTATCCTTCCATCTTCAATATCACAATATACATTCGAATCATATTCGATAGGAAGAACAATCTCACCTTTACCATTAATAACTCCAGATTTATTGTCTTTAAAAACTATTCCTATATTGTCATCTACAAACCATGTATCTTGATCATAAATGTAATCTGTAATTTTTTTACCTTCAGAATCAAATACAGCAAACATAGAATCATTAGGATTTTTAGTAGCTAAAAAATGACTATATTCTGGATAAGTAACATTATATAATATATCTCCACCAGTTAATACTTCGCCATCTTTTGAAATTACTCTATATCCATCAGCAAATGAAACGATAAAATTATCATTTCCGATATAATACAGTTCTCTAATTCTTTCAGAATAGTTAGTATCTGATAAAGATCCTTCAAAAACTTCAAGATTTTCTATTTCTTTATTATAGTCTTTAGTATTTAATATCTTTGTAGTATTTGTATTTACTCCACTTGTAAGCACATAATATAGAATAAATGCTACAGCAAAAGAAATAAGAAAAATATGGATTCTTCTAATTTTCATATATTTACCTCTCTTTTATTTTAGTACAAATAAAAAGATAATTTTAGGAATAGCATAAGACTATGCATCTTCCTAAAATTATTACAAAAAAATCCCATACATTATTTATACAACAAAATAATCTAAATGCATATAAAAAATCGTTTTCATTTTAGTAAAATATTTATCTTTTTAGTAACAAAAAAAGATAAGCCATAAGCTTATCTTAATCTGCATATTTTAATTTTTCATCAAAACAGAAGAAGTTTTCCATTTCCCATTTTAATTGTCTATCTTTAGCCTCTTCTTTAGAAATTTTATATTGATTTTTAATACTAACTGCTTCAGTATCAAATATAAGTAGTGATTGCATTCCTAAGTCACCTATAAAATTAGATATAAATGGATCATCTTTAGTAGATTCACTAAATGACTTAGCAATTAGTATTCCAGAAAATAAATCTATACATTTCTTTCTAATAATTTCATATTTTTGTGTTTTCTCATCATTTGCTACAGCATCCATTACTCTTGCATCATTATATGAAATAAGTTCATACATGTTAAATGTAGCATCTTTTTTAGTTTTCTTATTTACGTCCTTAGTAAAGATAGCAGCAAATATATTAAAATCACTAATATTGTTTAGTTCTAATATAACATGTGATATCTTATCATTTTTTGCATATTCTCTTACTATATCTAAAAGATACTTTCTTGGGCTAATAAAGCCTACTAACTTTTCTTTAGACATTCTTTTAATATATTCTTCTAATATCATACTAGATTTTTTATTAGATGGATTTAAGAAAAATGTTTGATTTGAATCTAAAGAAAATTCACTTACATAAACATCTTGATCAAAAAATCTTTTTGCTGCATAATCTATTCCAACTTCTCTTTCGTACTCAGATAAGTAGTAATTTTTGTTGAATGATTTAATTGTACTAAATAGACCAGTTGAATCTTTTATTGAACCATTTTTTGATATATCATTTTTAGATGTGAAATATCTTTTTTCAAATGGTAGTGTTGAAAGATTCACATATATTATGCTTTTCATTATAATTCAAAAAAGTCCCTAGAATCTTTACCATTTTTAATTAAATCATCAACTTTAGCTCTTATCATTAAATCACAAAAGTGAAGTAAGCTAAAATCATTTACTACTATATCTTTTTTTCCGATAGATTTTGGGTTTCCATTTTTTCTATAATAATCTATCATTTCAGATCTATCTGCAACTTTTAAATTACCATGATTATTTACAAAGTTAGGAATAACTACAAATTCATCTTCTTGTGCTTCAGGATCAAATTCTTTTTTTGAAACTTTTTCACCAGCTAAAATTGAAACAGTTTCTTCCTCCCCTTTTCTATTAATAAATCTATAATAAAGTCCTGATATAAATTTATCACCTTGAATTGGACCTAACATTTTATAAAGTGGAGGTTCTTGATTTAATGTAATATATCCTATATCTTCCTCTTTGGTATAATATTCATCTGTGTATATCCCGGCAACTACCTTTTTTTCTTTTGGAGAAATAGATACTTTATTCATACAGCCTCCTTTAATCTCTTATTTCGTCATCATCATCTTTAATCGCAAATATTCCAATAGGATTATGAAGAGGCATTATTGATCTTTTATAATGTTTTAACATTTCTTGAGTATCAATGTGTTTAGATATCATAGATTCAAAAGAACTAAATACACTATCTGTTCTTCTTGCAAATCTAATTTTTGATATCTTTCTTCCTTCTCCTTCTAAATATGGTCTAAAATCAATAGCACCATTTTCATCTACTGGAACTATTACGTCTAATTCAGATTCTTTTCCCATTTCATAAAGGTTTCTTTGATATGTGTCCATATCATCTAATTCTTTTTTAAGTTCAGGTCTAACGTTTTTTCTTGTAATTTCATTTAAAAATTCGTCTTGTGAAATTCTTCTACCTAAAAAAGAATATGATACTAAATTACCTTTATTTCCACGTCTTAGATAATAGATTCCTGTTACATCTGATGTATCTTTATCTAAAGAGATAACTATATCATCTTTTGATGAAACAAGTCCTAGAGGTTCGCTTAAATCGTAGTTCGGCCCTTTAAGTAGTCCATACGCAACATCTGTGCGGCCTAGTTTGTATTTTTTAATTTTCTCAATTGTTAAATTTCTTTCTTCCTTCAATTTAAACACCTCCTAATCCACTAATATCAATACCATTATAACATTTTATGATAGCTTATGTCAACCATGTTTGCCATAATAACAACTAAATAATAGTATTAAGTTTATATAACATTGCACAAAATTATTGAAATCTCTCCCCTTTATTTATATAATCAAATTGAAATTTTTTAAAAGGTGATACATATGATTGATAAAAATGATAATCCAGATTACTTAAATGACTTTTTAGCTTATAATTCTACAATACTAAACAAATCTCCAAATACTGTTAAAGAATATAATTACGACTTAGCACACTTCTTAAAATTTATCAGGTACCATTTTGGTGAAGTAAGTATTGATTCCCATGAGCTAAATAAAATTAAAGAAATTGAAATAAAAGACTTTCCACTATCAAAGGTTGCTAAAATCGAGCTTCAAGATATACATGCTTTTCTTCAGTACTTAAAAGATAACTACAGATCAAAAGCGGCAACACTCGCTAGAAAAGTTGCTGCGATTAGAACATTTTTCAATTACTTATGTAATAAAATGAAGCTAATTCCTACAAACCCAACTTTAAACTTAGATAGTCCCAAACTAGATAAAAGGCTTCCAAAATATTTAACATTAGAAGAATCTAGAAGGCTTTTAGAAACATCAGCTCAAAAAAATAGCAAGGGCCACGGAAATCATGATAATAAAGAAAGAGATTTTTGTATGATAACTCTATTATTAAACTGTGGCATGAGACTTTCAGAATTAATTGGAATTAATATATCAGATATTGATTTTGATAATAGAAAACTTACTGTTATTGGTAAAGGAAATAAAGAACGTACAATTTATCTTAATGACGCTTGTGTAGATTCTATTAAATCTTATTTAGCAGTTCGTCCACGTGACCAAATTAAATGGGATTCAAGAGATGCTCTATTTTTAAGTGAACAAAAAAGAAGAATCTCAAAAAGAAGTGTTGAATACATTGTAAAAAGAGAAATTGAACTTGCAAATATTGAAAGACCTGATAAATACTCTGTTCATAAACTTCGTCATACAGCAGCAACACTTATGTATAAATATGGTAATGTTGATATTAGAGCTCTGCAGGAACTATTAGGACACAAAAATATTTCTACAACCGAAATATATACTCACGTAGATAATGAGCAAATTAGATCTGCTGTTGAATCTAATCCACTATCTTCAGGATATAAAAATATTAAAACAGATGAATAAAAAAAGCCCTTATGGGCTTTTATTTTTTCTTATAATTTTTATTCGTATATTTTATCTTATATTTCTCATCTTGCTCTCCTAGCATTCTTCCATAAGTAACAGATGTATATCCAAATTTTGATTTTAGGTCATCAACCACTTTGTCTAATTTTCCAAGTTTTTCATCATTTTCTATTTCACTAAAAAATGAAAGTTGTGTATTATTTTCTTCAGATAAATTATCAACTCTTAAGCCAACTAGTCTAATTGGCTCTTTTATTTCCATTTCAGATAGTATTGATCTTGCGCATTCAATAATCTTTTTTGTATTAGATGTTTGAGTTCCTATCTTTTTTTGATGAGAATAATCTTTAAAAGTATTTGTTCTTAAAGTTACTGCAACAACTTCTGCTACCATCTTTTCTCTTCTTAATCTAAATGCGACTTCTTCCGCTATTTGGCACATTACATCTTCTACCTGATCTTTAGTTATTAAATCTTTACTTTGAGTTACTTGATTTCCAATTGATTTTGGCCTTTCTATTTTTGTAGATACTTCAGAGTCATCTATTCCATTTGCTGCATCATGCATCCATTTACCCATCTTACCAAATCTTTTAATTAATTTTTCTTCATCATATTTTGCTAAGTCACCAATTGTCTTAATTCTCATATTAAATAGCTTTGGTACAGTCTTTTTTCCAACTCCAAATAATTCAGATACTGGAAGAGGCCACATCTTATCCTCTATCTCGTCTAGATATAAGGTATGAACTTTATTAGGTTTTTCAAAATCTGATGCCATTTTAGCTAGAAGTTTATTTTGAGATACTCCAACATTTACAGTAAAGCCTAGCTCGCGTTCTACTGTATCTTTAATTTCATATGCAATATCAATAAGCTTTTTATCTCCTAAATATCCAGTAAGATCCATAAACGATTCATCAATAGAAAATCTTTCAATTTTATCAGTATATCTTTTTAATATTTCATAAAGATTATTTGATTCTTTTCTATATAAAGTAAAATTACCTTGGAAAACTTGAAGATTTGGGCACTTTTGTTTTGCAAAATATATTGGCTCTGCGGTAACAACTCCAAACTTTTTGGCAACTGGACTTTTAGCTAAGACTATTCCAGAACGCCTTTCTTCATCTCCTCCAATTATCGCAGGTATAGTTCTAATATCAATTTCATAACCATTTCTTAAAAGGTCAACTGCTGTCCAAGATAAAAAAGCATTATTAACATCTACATGAAGTATTTTTCTATCTTCCATTTTAAGCCTCCTTAAATATTAGAACTTCTGTTCGCTTTCATTTTATCATGAAGAGGATTTATAGTCAATAAAAAAAGAATAACTAAAAAGTTATTCCCTCGTTTCTTAACGCTTTATATAAGCTATCATAATCATTATAATCAAATACGAATCCATGCATACCTAAAGCTATTCCTGCGTCAATATTATTTTTTCTATCATCAATAAAGAAACATTCTTCTGGTTTTAAGTTATATCTTTCAAATAATAATTCATAAATGTCTCTGTTAGGTTTAACTTTACGTTCTAATGCAGACATAATATAACCATCCATCTTTTTGCCTGGGCTTGAATTTCTAATCGCTTCTCCAATAACATCACTTATGTTAGATAGAATATAGCATTTATATCCGTTGTTTTTTAATTTATCTATTAAATCTTCTGTTTCTGTTAAAAATATGTATTTTTCATTCCAATCACTTGGCTCTAAGATTTCATCTACATATCCTTTTAAATTATCTGGAACTCTTGATCTAAAATTTTTAACACCATCAAAATATGATAATTCTCCAGTGTCCATCTTCCACCAATCTTCACTGTTGAAAATTACATCTATTAAAGTTTCCATTACTTTTTCGTCTTTAGTATATCTTGATACGATTTCTCTTGGTTTCCAATGAACTAATACATTCCCTACATCAAAAACTATGTTTTTTATCATAAATTATCCTTTCTTAAACTTATAATTTTTAATCATTAAAATCTTTTTCTATCTTAACTGATTTATCTTCTTCTAATACATTAGGAACAGCTGATATATCTACATCCACATGTTCAAGCCATGGATTAGATTCAACACTTTTTTTCTTTGGCTCAAGCATTTGATAACCTGTAGCTCTTTGAAAATAGTCTTTTTCACAAATAATAAATCCATAATAATTATCAAGTAATGTTTTCCTCTCAGGTACAGGAGTTCTACGTAATCTAGGAAGAAGAATTTTATCAATAATCATTCTTTCACTTTCGCCAACTATATTAATAAAATCTGTTTTAGCATCTTCTCTTTTTTGCTCTTGTCCATGAGGAACTTCTTTTCCTTCAGAAATCAAGTCATAAATTATACTATCAGCATCACAAAAGTTACTAACACTCCTAGATATTTCATCCATATTACTAGATAATTTTTTAAAAATTCTTTTAGGAAATCTTTTTATAAATTTTTTAGACTCAGCAAAATCATAAAGACCTTTATATAAATCTTGATTTTCCGCTCCAGAAGCAACAATCATTTGATGAATAAGATTAGAATTAGCACAGTAGTATCCTTCATTAAAGTCTTGATTGGTTCTAATCGGTATCTCTCCAAATATCAGTTCTTCTCTATATTCTTCATCTTGTGCTATAAACATTTCAACAGCAGCTTCATTAAAATAAGTATTTGTTTTAGTTACATTTTTATCGAAAATATTTTCTCTAGAATAACCCGAAATAAGTATTGGAGTTTTAAACAGTCTTTTTGCATATATATTTCCCATCATATGAGTCATTTCGTGCAAAATAAATCTATATAAAGAATCAGGGTCTTCATCTAGTACACTTGCTCTCATGCTCATATAGCCAAGAGTTCCATCTACAAAACCAATTCCAGTTGGATTGTTTTCATAATAATCTTTAAGTTCAATTTGTTTTACATTTGCATTTATTCTTTCGATAATTTCTTCTTCAGATAAATCACTATGAGCTTTTATATATGCTATAGCTTTTTTAAATGGTTCTACTAGTTTTTCAATTCTTTTATCTAGATAATATGACATATCCAAACATCTAATACCAGATTGGAGTTCATCTATATCATCATATTCAATATCATCAAAATTAGTATATTCTTCTAAATCATAATCATCCAAATTATCTTCATATTCATTAGTATCTGTCATAAATATCTCCCAAATAAGACATTTTTAAAAATAATATAATCATTTCTTGTATTCGCATATTGCTACAACTTCATCTTTATCATTTAAAATATTTACAGTTACTTTATTTAAATCTTCTCTAAATTTAGATTTAAGAATATCGCCTGACATAGCTTGTTTTTTATATAAAATATCAAATTCGTTTAAATTTCCAGAAAATGCTATTTCATTAGGAAGTGATTCCATTGCTGCGTCATTTATATAAATATTATGAAGATGTCTATTTACATCAATCATACTCTTTGTTACTTTAAATTCTACTCCTTCAGACTCAATTTCAATCTCTGGAATTTTAGGTAAATATTTTTCTTCATCACTAAAGTTTGTCATATCTTCAGGATCATATTTTCCATATAATTCTTTATCAATCTTTTGAAGCTTTCCAGTTTCAACATCTATATAAACCCATTTAGAAAGAGCAATACCAAGCAAAATTCCATCTTCATTTTTGATTTCAAACTCTCTATAACTTTCTATCTTTTTAAACTCTCTTGCCCAAGTAACAATTTTAATAGTATCACCGTATTTAGGTCTTTCTATTAATTTTACTTTCCATCCAATTAAAAACCATGTTGTTTTAGGGTTAATATCATCATCTGCTTTTTGTGAATGAATTCCTGCAGTATTTTCTAAAAAAGCAAGTAGTGAAGTATTTGATAAATATTCATTTGGATCAACATCACGATATCCAATATAGTATTCTTTTTCTACTTTCATAGGCATGCTCCTTAAATTTATTAATAGGATTTTATCATATAAAGTTTATTTAGGCAATAAAAAAGAGCCATGAGGCTCTTTTCTTATATTAAGTTAAGTAATTTTAGAATACTTGTACCAATTTTTTCACCCTTACCTTCATATGGCCATTCATTAATTGAGTATCCAGGGTTATCATTGATCTCTATAATAGAATATTTATCTTGTTCTAAGTCATCTATTATAATATCTACACCACAGATCTTAGCATCAAAAGCACGAGATGCTTTTTCAGCAATTTTCTTAAATTTAGCTGGCATTATATAAGTATAGTCTAGTGACTCACCACCAGTTGAACAGTTAGAGTTTGTTCTTAAGAATATTCTCTTTCCTTCTGGAACAACTGATTGATAAGTATAACCTTGTCTATCAAGATAATCTTCAACTGGTTTTTCAATCTTAATTGGACATCCAGTTAAAGCATGCCACTCTTCTTTGTTCTTAGCTTTGATTAAATCCATAATAGTTGATTTACCATCACCTACAATTGAAGCGTTTCTTCTGTGAGCTACTGATAAACATTTACCATTTACAACTAAAAATCTGTATTCCATACCTTTACAATACTCTTCTATTAAAACGTTTGTATCAAATTGGAATGCATAATCAATTGCATTTAATAATTGTTTTTTAGTAGCATTTTTACTAAATACTGTAATACCAGTACCATAGTTAGTATTTCTTGGCTTAACAACTATTTTTGTATTATAAAATGGACTTACTAAATATTCTATATCTTGTTTATTCATTGAGCTATCAAGTAAGATTGCTTCTGGTACATTTAGTCCTGCTTCTTTCATAATCATCTTAGATGTATACTTATCATCTGTTATTATTGGGAATATATAGTTATCTCTATCAGTTTTATTTCCTTCAATAACAAATTCTTCGTGGTTTCCTTTTTTAAGTTTTACAACGCTCTTTGCTTCATTTAATACCTCATAATCAACACCGTTTGCTATAGCGTCTTTTATGATAGCAGTAGATTCAGCAACTAGCTTTTTGTATTTTTGCATTGTATATCTTTGAAGGTATCCTTCTTTCATATAAGCTTTGGCAAGCTTTAATGCAGCCTTATTATCTAAGCTATATTCTCTATCTATTCTTGATACTTTTTCTTTTAACTCATCATGAATATTTTTGATTGCGTCTTCTGCTTTTAAGTTAAATTCTCTATTTGTTTTTAATAAATTTTGTTTTGCATCAGATAGTTTAAGTGGAGTATCTCCAACTTTTAATCCATCAAACATACAAGCAACTAAATATAATACATCATCTTGGCTAATACCATATCTGTCATCAACATTTAGTGATAGGTTTGATATAACAACTTCTTTTGCATTTGCTTTTACTTTGAAATTTCCAAAAAGTTTGCTTAGGTTAGCAAAATTATTCATTAAATAATATTTGATGCCTAAATTTGCATCCTCGATTGTTTTAGGAGCTTTTCTGTTTAGTCTTCTATAATCTTTAAAAAACTCTTCATCTAATTCAAAACGAATTTTTGAATATAGATTAATTTCTTTTGTTTTTGAAGAATATATACTATTAGGCCAAATTAATTCATCTAATTTATATAACTCTGCTAAAGCAACGTTTGTAATTTCTTCAAACTTATCATATGCTTCTAAAGCATTATCTCCATAAGGAGTTTTAATCTTAATCAAGTATTTATCATCTTGTTCTACGATAAATTTATTGTCTTGACTAATAGTTTTTGGAAAGCCTTGTTTTGTAAGAGCGCCTTCACCATTTACTCTTAAAACATCTCTTTCGATGCTTAATCTATATTTATTATTTCTCATTATTTAAATTCCTTCTTTCTTTATCTAAGATCCAAATTAACTATTAACATATTCAACTTGGATTGGACTTAATTCTCTCTTTCTATCGTTTCCTTCAGCAGTTAAACCTACTTCAATAGAAACGTTAAGAGCATTAATTGGTTTTATTGAGTGATATACAATAGTATTGAAATTCTTCATATTGATATATCTCTTATTCTCTTTTGTTAAGTTTCTAACCTTTAATGATAAGTCGTTATATAAATTTTGAAGATCGCAATCTAAATATGAAAAATCAACATGATTATCATCTAGAGATTTTGTTCCATCTAAGTCAAGCTCTAAAATAAATGTTGGAGCTTCTACCATAGATTTATCTTTACCGAATATTTCATAATATCCAGCAATAAAGATTTGTACGTCTGTTCCTTCTTCATTTAGTTCACGAACAGCATTACAAATAGAATTGAATGAATTAGTATTTCTAACATCTATCTCGCATATTAATCTAATGTTCTTTTCTTTGTTTACTTCAATTGCTGACTTGATGCTAGATTTGTATAATTCTTTTCCAATTCCTCTAACTTTAGTATCACCTTGGTAAATATTTGGTTTTGAAAGTACGCCAGTGATAGAAAGAACGTTTTGGTTCTTTGTTGGAAAATATGGATTCTTTGTTATAGAATTATTATTTTCCATTTTTAAAGTTGTTGCGCCTAAGATCTCATTAGATCCATCTAGTTCTTTTCTTGATGCTAATATAACAGGATACTTAAGCATGTTGTTAGCCACTTGTGTGATGGCAGGGATATGAATAAAGTCTTTATTACCTAAGAAGTTCTCATCATAAAAGTAAGCTAGATTAAATATTGAACTTACTAGTTCATTAGGATTATTATCGTCTTGGCAAAGATGGAATAATATATCTAATCCTTTTTCGTTTTTGTATTTTAATGTCTTTGTGTTTAATTCTTTTCTGATTTCGTTAAAAATATAAGACCTTGTCGATTCACTTAAAATGTTATCATTTTCTCGGGGTCTTTCCTTCTTTTTCTTTTTCATAATAAAAATTTCTCCCAAATTAAAATAATATTAAAATAGTGAGAACAAAAGAATTCTTAGATTCCCTGTAACTAAGTATTATCAATTGTTCCCACCGATTTCTATGATACTACGAAATGGCAAAAAAATCAATTTCGAAAAAAATTCGTTTTTCAATTAAAAAAAGAATAAAATGATATAAAACCCTTACGTCAAATATCTTTTCTCCCTTTTTCTCACCCAATCATATAATTATCTCGTTTTTTCTATATGTTTGATTAATATTTTCGATGTTTGTTGGTTTATTCGTACTAAAAATCAAAAAAGCTGGCTTAAATGCCAGCTTTTAAATTATTATTTTCTTCTATTTCTATGACGCCATACAACAAATCCAATTATCATTATTAAAATTGGAACTCCAAATATTACTAAAAGAACAATGTTGTTTTCTTCATTTGTTGGAGTATATGTAGAGCTATTCATATTCTTTCTAATTTTAAGACCTGCGTCTTTATGTGAAAGTTCTGCTAAAGAATTAATTACCACATCTCTATTTGATGCAAGACCAATTATAGGACTAGATGGATTAATCTCATCTAGTGTTATTCCATTAGATACTATCTGACCACATGTAAGTAAAATTAGCTCTGATGTTTTATCAGTATTATCATCATTAATTCCTACTTTTCTAACATATTTACCGCAAATGTCAAATGTACCATATTCTGAATTATCTATTACTTCGTTTGTAAGTTCGCTTTTTACATCTGAAACAAATACAGCATTTTCAGTAGTTCTTAATAATGCTTTATATGCTACATCATTTTCGTTCATTACTGCATAATCATTTAGTATTCTTGATGAATAAGTTGTAATAATTCTACTTTCTGCAGCAATTTCTTTTGTTATATCATCTTCTAGACTAGCTTGAGGCATAAATATCCATGGTGTATCATCAACAATAGTATAGTTTTCATTTAGTTCTAAAATATAACCATTAGTATAACCTGCCCCATAGAAGTTTAGAATTTTTCTAAAGTTTGTTAAATCTTTTTCATCAGCGACTGTATCTTGAGTAACTAAAAGTGATCCACCATTTTCTAAATACTGTAATATAGTATTAGTTTCTTTTTCGAAGAAATCAGTTGTTGGTGACATTATTGCTAAACAATCACAATCTTCTGGAACAGTATCATATGCAAGGAGATCTACTGCAACTGTTTCAAAAGATTCATTATGAAGAAAACTATTTAAATAAATAATTTCATCATCAATTCCCATTTCGTTGTGACCTGTTGTGAAATAGATTTTAGGTTTCTTTTCTAACTGAAAATCTAAAATAGTATTTGTTATAACTTGTTCTGTTTGATCTAAAGCTTGGCCTGTAATATTATCATAAGATGAAAACTCATGTCTTGCATCGACTAGTTTAGAGCTATCTTCAGATTCAAATATTAAAACCATATATCCATATGATAAATCATTTGCTTTTACAATATTTGGATCAGATGCATCTGTAATCATTTTATATGAGATATTATCTGATACTTTTGAATATTGTCTAAGAAGACTTTCCATTTGATTGTTTACACCTTCAAAACCATAAGCATAAATCATTACTGGTTTGGTTATATCTTTCAAGGCGTCTTTAGAATCTTGTGATAAAGTAAATAATTTATTTTGTGTTAAATCATATTCATATAAGTGCACTTTTGTAAGTAGAATAGTTAAAAATGCAAATACTGCTAATATAAATACTATTAATAAAAATAGTAAGAATCTGTTTAAGAAAAACTTTCTCTTTAAACTAACAGTAACTTTTTCTGAAAATTTTACATCTTTTTCTTCGTCCATACTCTCCTCCTTTACTTAAGTGACTTTCTCTTTTGCATTACTATAATAGTAAGCAATAGAAATGTGATTATAAATACTAAGAAAGATAATATCTCGCTTAAATTAATAATTCCAACTGGGAAATTTTCAAACTTATATATTAATGAAAATGGAGTAAACCATTCAATAGCTGATGGCAAAAACCACATTGCCATAAATACTCCTATTGATAAAATACCTGCAACAATTTGATTTTCTGTAATGCTTGATGCAAAAAGTCCAAATGATACATAGCATAAACTTAGTAGTAAGAAGCCAAATAATGTAGAAATTGCTACAAATATTGATGGCTTTCCAAATTTAGCTAAAATAATGTAATAACCAATTGTAAATATTTCAGTTATTATTAGAATAACTGCTGCAGCAAAAAACTTACCAAGTACAATTGATGTTATTGATCTTGGTGAAGTAAGAAGTAGCTGCTCTGTTCCACTTTTTCTTTCTTCACTAAAAGCTCTCATTGTAAGAAGCGGGGTAACAAATGTAAGTATTGTTGCTCCATTTATAAATAAAAATTCAAAATTTATACTTCTACTTTGAAATATTGATATGTAGAAAAATAAACTAAAGATTAATAAGAAAAGTCCAATATATAAATATCCAATAGGAGTTAATAAATAACTTTTTAATTCTTTTTTAAGTACTGCTAGCATTATTCATCCCCTCCTTCTTGAGTCTCTTCTTTCTTTTCTTTTTCAGCTTTCTTTCTAGCCTTTTCTTCTTTTTTCGCTTGTTTTTTAAATTCTTTTTCTTCTTTTTTAGATTTAATTTCTTCTCTTAAAGCTTCGATTTCTCTATCATATTCCATTTGGTCCATTTCTTTTTGAGAATACTCTTTTCTATTTTCAATTATCTTTATGAATGCATCTTCTAATGATTGCTCTTCTTGTTTCATTTCTAGAATAATAATATTGTTGTTTTGACATTTACCAGATATTACTCTTCTAATTTCTTTTGATCTATCTTTAATAATATTTACTTTAAATGTTTTCTGCTCTTCTGATGTTTCTAAACATTCAACTTTCTTTATTTCTTTAATATCTTTTAAAATATCTTCAAATTTATTTGAAACATCATCAACTGTTACTAAGAAAGTATCAACTTCTTCATTGCCATCTTCTAGGTTTTTAGGAGAATCTACAGCTACTATTTCACCTTTATCAATGATAACTACTTTCTCACATAATTGACTAATCTCTGATAGAATATGTGAAGAAATAAGAACTGTATGATTTTTTCTAAATGATTTAATTAAGTCTCTAATTTCTACTACTTGCTGAGGATCTAATCCTACTGTTGGTTCATCTAAAATTAGTATTTCAGGATCTCCTACAATTGTTCCAGCAAGTGATACTCTTTGACGATACCCACGAGATAAGTTTCTAGTTAAATTGTTTTTAACAACTTCTAGACCAGCTTCTTTTATTGCTTTTTCAACAGCTTCTTTTCTCTTTTTACGTGGTATTAGTTTTAATTCTGCCATATAGTTTATAAATTGTACTACAGTTAGTTCTCCATATAGTGGTGTTCCTTCTGGCATATAACCCATAAGTTTTTTAACTTTCTTTGGCTTTTTATTTATTGAATCACCATTTATGATTACATCTCCACTAGTAGCTTCAATATAACCTGTAATGATGTTCATTGTTGTAGTTTTACCAGCACCGTTTCTACCCAAAAATCCAACAATCTCACCATCTTCAACTGTAAAATTTACGTCTCTTATAGCATAAAACTTGCCATATTTTTTTGTAAGATTCTTAACTTCTATCAAAGTTTTATCCTCCTTTAACAATCTAAGTACGTTATATTATAAATACCTTAAATTAATCTTAAATTTTTCTTGCAATTAAAGCTTTTATTTTAATACCTTCTTCAGAAAACATTTTCTCATGTTCTGTTTCTATATTGCCATCAAATATATCTTCTTCATGAAGATCATAAGTTATTTTTTCTATTTCAAAACCAGACTCTTTAAAATAATTAATAGAATCTTCAAATAGAAAATCACTATCTGTTTTAAAATATATCTTTCCGCCATCTACCAAAAACACTTTATACATTTCAAGCTGTCTTGGAAAGGTAAGTCTTTTCTTATTATGCTTTTTCTTTGGCCAAGGATTGCAAAAGTTAATATATATTCTTTCAACTTTATCATCTTCATTAAAAACTCTATTAATTAGCTCTATGTTTTCTCTAATCAAAAACAAGTTTTCAGGATCTTTAAAGTCATATGCTTTTTCTATATTTCTTTTTGATAGTCCAAGCATTGCTTCTATCATATCTACAGCAATATAATTTATATTTCTATTTTGGCTAGCTAAGCTTGCTATAAAAGAACCTTTTCCGCATCCAAGCTCAATATGAAGAGGGTTACTATTATTAAATAGAACCCTCCACTTACCAATATTCACTTCAGGAAGATCGATATAAAACTTAGCGTTATCTAATTCTTCTCTTGCCCATTTCTTTCTTCTAATTCTCATTTTCAACATCCTTTTTAGTGTTTAGAGTAAGTATCACGATGTAAATATTCTGTTTTAACTACTTCTCCATCTCTTCTATATACTTTATAAGCTTCAGCAACAATTGATCTACTTGTTTCTTTAATTATCTTACTTGTCATTGTAATATTGTATTCGTCATCTGTTCTTAGTCCGTAAATAGCAACTTTACAAATTCCATCTGAAACATATGCCTCAAGTTTTATTGGATAATCTCTTGAATTAACAAATTGAAAATCTGTAGAACCATATGATACAGTTGCATCTTTACCAGCACTTATATATGTAGGAACAAATTGGTGGTTTCTTCTTTCTGTTACTTTTAAATCAGCTTTAGTAACAGCATTATAAAGTGTGGTTGTAACTTGGCAAATACCACCACCAACATCATCCACAACTTCGCCATTTCTATATATAGCAGCACTTTTGTAACCAGCAGCTCTTGTTCTTTTACCAACAACTTTATTATAAGAGAACGTCTCTCCAGGCATAATAACTTTTCCGTTTATCTTCCTTGCTGCAAGTCTTAAGTTAGTTGTTCTATCTGGGTTATTAACATATTCGGTTTCAAACGTTGCAAGTAAATTTGGAAATGCATCCATTCCCAAATCATCCACCGTAACATCTGCTTTATGATAATCTAATGCAATTACATATTCTTCAGCATCAGGGTCTTCGTCAATCATTCCTTTAACTCTATCTGCATCAAAATCAACTCCTGTAACATCTGCAAAAACAGCCCTTGGTTCTGTTGTATAATATGCATTCTTTCTTTCAGTATAAACCTCGCTATGAATCTGGTCTACATTAATAGGCTCTGGATATTCAACATATGTTGGTATTTCAATGTAGCTGTTCTTAAATGAGATATCTTGAAGTGCTGCTACAATTTCTTTTTTTAGTTCGTCATAATAAATACCTGCACCATTAATACCATTTGTAATAATTAGTTCATCATCTTCTATAAAATAACTTGCTTGAATTAACTGATCTGGAAGATATGAATCTATTGTTTCTAGATATCTTTGAAGATCTTCATCACTATATATTAGTTTAGGATCTATATCTATTTTAGTAAGAGAAATATTAATGTATTCATTAATATCTTTCATTAAACTTCCACGTTTTGAATATGAATATGCTAAATTAACAGCAGATTCTATATCAAATTTTCCATCTATTTGTTCAACATCTATATAGTATTCATAATTTTTCTTATATCTTAAAACTAAATGATCATTCATCTTATTTGCAAGTTCAGCAGCAACTTTATTATATGCTTCTTCTTTTGTTAGTCCAGATACATCAATACCTTTAATCATAACTCCTGGTTGAATAACCTGGCTTTTCTCAATTCGATTATAAACTGTAAACAAAGCAATTAAGCCAATGAACACGACAAAAAACACCATTCCTATATAGAAAAGTGCTATATTTGATTTTCCAAAACCTTTATAAACTTTTGATACCTTTTTTCCTTTATAAATCTCAAATTCGTCGTCAGGCATAATTACCTCTTTTATATCAAATTTCAACAATTATTATATTTTAAAAGATAGAATAAATCAATAAATTTTACAATAAAAAAACAACCCTTTTTGAGGGTTGCTTTACTATTTATTTTTGTCTAAAACTTTTTGTACTACTGTATGATCGCTATCGTCTGAATCATCCTTATCTAAAACAAATCCTGTAGCTATTGGTCTTGTTTTATGAGCACCAGTAGAATCTATTGGATCATTAACGATAACATTATTAACTACTAATACTGATGATGTACCACCATCTAAGTTTGTTGCATTATATGCACCATATCTAGACATAATTTCTATTAAGTCATCCATATCAGCACCTGGTCTAGAAGCTGTTCTTCCATCAACTACTAAGAATAGTACGATACCATCTTTTCTTTGTCCTATAGCAGTTCTTGGAGCAGTACCCCAACCACCATTACCAACAATAGATGATGGTTTACCATTAACAATTAAGAATGGTCCAAATGTAACAGCATCTCTTAATCCTTTTTTCTTAGCTTCACTAATAGATATTTTACCCAAGTATAAAACATCATCTTCAGTGAAACCAACTATACCACCACTACCAGTGTATGATTTTGAAGTGATATATTGCCCTCTAGAAATAGTAATTCCAAGTGGTGATCCACCAGTTGAATTAAAGTTAGGATCATCAAATCCACCACCATTAATTGCGATTAGTGCATCATTATCTTTAGCCATTTTTGTAACATATTGTCCAGATTTACCTAGGTTTGCAGTATAGCATGTATGTACTCTAGATGGATCATAAACCGCTACTAAATAACCATTAAATTTCTTTTCATTTATCTCAATAATCTTGTAATCGTTGTTTTCAGGATCTCTTTCTAATATTTCTCTTTCATATTCATTTCTATATTCTGTAACTTCTTTATTAGCTTCTGCAACATCAATAACTGATTCATCAGTATTTTCATCAATCTCAACTACTTTGTTTTGATCTAGTATTTCTTGAATTGTATCTTCATCATAAAACCATTTAGCGAAATATTGATGTGTCATTGTTGTCATGGCTGTTGTAACTAACCAGTTTCTAAAACCTTGATATGGTCCATAAAGTAGAAACATTACAGATAGTACTCCAATAATACCTAAAGTAAATAAAACTGTAAAAATTTTTGCAACGATTCCTGATTTTTTCTTTCTCTTCTTGCTCATATTACTCTCTTTTCTTAATTCTTTGTCTTTAGTACAGTATAGCTATTAATGTCATGTACTAAAATATAACATTAATATTTTACCTAAAAAATGTCTTTTTGTCTAGTAAATTTTATAAAAAAGGCAACAAAAAAGTTGGCTTAGCCAACCTTTTTTCTTTATTCTTCCTTTGGGACTATATTTGATTTATTATCAATCTCAAACGTGTATAAAACGCCATCACTAAATGTATATTCTACTTCAGTAATACCATCTTCAACAAGTTCAAAATCATTTACAGATCCTATTCCACCTAAATATTTGTCAACTTGTTCTTTGCCAAAATAATCAGATTTTGCAACTGTATTATTAGCTGTTGAGTCGGTAATATAATCTGCTTCACATTCAAGCCAAGCAACAGATAATTTGTCTTTTGCTTCAGCAACATTATTCTTTAAAACAGCATCTCTTGATCTAGTAATAACTCCATTAGGTCCAACAACCATTGTAATTGAAACACCTGCTAGTATTAAAAGAACTATAATGGTTACAACTAGTGCAACTAGAGTAACTCCATTTTCATTTCTCATCATAAGTATAATCCCCCATAGATAATCTATAATTTAAATTTACCTCTAATTAATTTTTTTGTCAAACTATTCTATAACTTCACCCTTTAAAAATTTAGATTTTATTTTATCTAAAAATGTATTAATAAATTTGTCTTTGAAAATAAATATTAATAATCCCATATAAGTTAATATTCCAACAGCAACAACTATTACAACTCTTATTGCTAAATATAGTTTAATAAGTTCTGGCTCTACATTAGCAAATATTGGAAGTTTTGAAAGTCCAAATCTAACTCCCAAACATAATGCAAACATAATTATTCCGGCTGCCATATAATTACCAGCTAAATTAAGCATATCTTTAAATTCTATCTCATCTTTAACAAATAAAGCTTCAACAATATCTACTATTAATTGTGAAAGAACAGTTGATATTGAAGCACCAATTGCTCCCCATTTTATTATCATAAAATAATTACAAAAGAAATTAAATATTACACCAATTATTATAGATATTGTATATTCTTTCTGCCTTTTTGTTGGAATCATATATTGAGTACCAATTACATTTGCAATACCCATTAATATAATTATTGGACTTATAATACACATAATTGGTGCAACCTTATCATATCCATCACCAAAAAATACTGGGACAAATTCTTTAGATATTGATATTAGTCCAAACATTATAGGAAATGATAAAAAGAATACAAATCTAAATGACATCTTCATATATTCATTTACTTTCTTCTTATCTCCACTTGCAAAAGTACTTGCCATTCTTGGTATCATAACAACTCCAAGAGATGTTACTAATGTAAGTAATAATCTTACAACTTTTTGACTTTGCTCATAAAATCCAAGTTCAGCTTTATCTTCAATTATTCTACCAATCATTGTAGTATCTAATATTTTATAAAGTTGATTTGCCACTTGAGGTATAAATAAAAGCATGATTTGTGGTAAATGTCTTAGAACTTTTATTTCTTTTACTTTAATACCTTTGAAATATCTTGGAAGATATAACCAAAGTGATAAATTACCAATAAGATCTGCTAAAGAATATATTAATGTAAATTTAGCTAAATCTTCTCTTGTTTTAACTAAGATAAAAACTAATGCTACACTGCATACTCTAACTAAGATATTTCTTAATACCGTTCTTTTAAATTCTTCTAATCCTTGGAAGAACCAGCTAATATCAAAAGCTGCAGCAATTAGTTCAATAACTAGTATTCTATAATAGATTTGATATTGAGCCCCTTTCATAAATGTTAGAGCATAGCATGCAATAGCAATACCTACAGTTATGAATCTAAATAAAACAAGCTCAAAAAACGTCCTTTTTCTTAACTCTTTGTTTTCTTGGGCATAAGCAATTTCTCTTTGTCCATATAGAGCAACACCAAGTGAGCCAAATAGTATAAAGTAAGTAACTATAGCATATGTATAGCTATAGATACCTGTACCTTCAGCTCCTAAAACTCTAGCAAGATAAGGGGTCGTAATAAGTGGCAATACCAGGATTAAAACCTGGTATGCCATATTATATATGTAATTACGTGTTATACTTTTCTTTCCCATATATTTCCTCTATAAAGATTTGAAGTACTTAAACTTCTCCACCTTCAACTGGTGGTTGTGGTGTGTCTCCACCCTCAACTGGTGGTTGTGGTGTATCGCCGCCTGGTGTTTCACCACCTCCTGGATTCTCACCACCTCCTGGAGTATCACCGCCGCCTGGTGTATTTCCGCCGCCTGGAGTATTTCCACCGCCTGGAGTATCACCACCTGGTGTATTACCACCTGGTGTATTACCTCCGCCTCCTGGTGGTGTGTAATTTGGATCAGTTGCTGTACAACCCGGTCTGTCACATTTTCCATTTACAAAATGATGTCCAAGTGCAGGACTTTCAGGAATATCTCTTGTTTCAGTCTCATCACATCCAGTTACAGAACATGTATAAATTCCTCTACCAGAAGATGTACATGTTGCATCAGAAATCTTTGTTTTTAAAACCCAAACATGTTCATGGCTCACACTAGCGTTTGATAAAATATGAGTTTCACCACAGTTTGTACATCTCTCAATCAAGTTTCCATTTCCATCTTTTAGTGCGTTTCCGCTTCCGTCTTTGCTTACGAAATTATGTTTAATTCCTGTGTTAGGAATTTCTGTTGTTCTTGTTTCATCGCAAAGTAAACATCTCTCAATTAATAAACCGTTCTTTTGACATGTTGGAGCTGTTCTTTCAACTTCTTGCCAATTATGCTCACAATCATCTGGTTTAACCCAAGATGTTGTTGGAACTGATTTCCACTTTGGAGTCTTATAAATCTTAGCAACTTCTTTTTCTGTTAAACCTAAGTAGTCAAATAAATCTTTTATTAAGTCGTTTGTTTCTTCACTATCTACTTTATAGAACCATAAGTTGTTAATCATTGCAGATCTACCAGGCATCATTTCTGATCTAATATCTTCTGAATTAAATTTAACAATATATGGAGCATATCCAATCATTTTTCCTAAATTAATATCTGTCTTTAATGCTTTATAAACAGCTGTGGCAACACTTGTTAAAGTAGGAACATCTGCATCTGTTACAACTTGATCTATAATTGCAGAGATAAATGCTTTTTGTGTTCTCTGTCTACCATAATCATTGTCACCATATGATGATGGATATGAAGTACCATTGTTGTTATGTCTAAATCTTAGTAATTGTTCAGCTTTATCTCCATCTATCATTTGTTTACCTTTTTTCAAATGTATATGAAGATTTTGAGTTGGATCATCATAGTTCATATCAATTGGAACTTCAAATTCAACTTCACCAATTGCTTCAACAATATCTACTAAAGCTAAGTTTTCAACTATTACGTAACCATCTAAATCAATACCTGTCATTGCTTCTACATACATAACTGATGTTGTTGGACCTTTTTGAATCTTAGAATTAATCTTATCAAAACCATTAGCCCATTGCTCATTATCACCAACATATGTATCTCTTGGTATTGAAAGCATAATAGCTTTTTGTGTTTTAGGATTATATCCTGCTACTATCATAGTATCAGACAAATCAGATGCAATATCTTTAGATACACCCATAACTAAAACGAATATAGGTTTATCATCACCGACCATATCTGTTGCCATAGAAATAGCAGCTTCTTTAATATTACCTCCAGATTTAGCTACATAGCCACCAAATACAATTGCTAATATAACAATAGTAGCTAATATAACTAACAATAATCCAAGTAATATCTTCTTTATAATAGATTTTTTCTTCTTCTTTTCTTTTTTCTTTTCATTCTTCTTATTTATATTACTTCTATTAACAGCTTGATCAACATAGAATTCGCTTATTCTAGATGTTCTTGATGTATGATCTTCTTTTTCATCTGGATTAGATTCTTTTTCAGCTTTTTTCTTTTCTTTAAAAGCTTGATAATCTTCATCAAGTTCACCTTCTGCATCTTCTTTTTTAATTGTTTCAATCATGACTGTCTCATCATTTTTTAATTCTTCATCTTCGTCTTTTTTCAATTTAAATACCTCGCTTAAATGATTTCCTATATATGATAATATAAAACAAAAAATATTTCAATATTAATAGGAATTTGTAATATTACAAATTCCCTTTTGCTAACTAAATTTTACTTATAGTTAGTTTTTTGATATAATGAGCACAATCTAACTAAGAAAGGAGAATATTTTGAAGAAAAAAGATAAATTTATAAAAGTTAAAAAGAAAAAATTCTTTACTTTTAAAAGAACAATAATGCTTATATTTATACTTATTATTGCGCTTGCAATATATTCTGGAATATCACTTTTTAAATGGCAAAATGCTGCATTATCTCTAATTCAAAATAAACCTTCCATTGTTTTAGATTTAAGTGGTAAACAAATTGCAGAATTTGGTGACGAAAGAATTACAGGTAATGTTACATACGATAAAATTCCAGAAGACTTAAGAGATGCATTTGTATCTATCGAAGATGAAAGATTTTATTCTCATAAAGGTGTTGATATAAAAAGAACTGGTGGAGCTACATTAAACTATATATTTAGAAGAAGTAAATCATTTGGTGGTAGTACAATTACCCAACAATTAGTTAAAAATATAACTGGTGATAATGAAAAGAAAATATCTAGAAAAGTAACAGAATGGTTTAGAGCAGTCGGATTAGAACTAACAATGTCAAAAGAAGAAATACTAGAAGCATATTTAAACAATATATACACTGCTCCTAACACCTATGGAGTTGAAAGAGCATCTAAATATTATTTTAGTAAAGACCTTAAAAACTTATCTTTAGCAGAATGTGCTTTTATGGCTGGACTTAACCAATCGCCTAAAACATATAATCCATTTTTAGAAAATGCAGACAACGAGAAAATTAATAAAAGAACAAAAATCGTTCTAAAGAAAATGTTAGAGCTTGAAAAAATATCTCAAGAAGAATATGATGCGGCAGTTAAGGAAGTCGATAATGGTCTTAAATTCAAAAAGACTGATTTATCTAAAACAGTTTCAATAGATTCATATCATACTGATGCATTATACTTAGAACTTGTTAAAGATTTAAAGAAACAAAAAGGTTATTCAGAATCTTTAGCAAAAAACATGTTATCAAATGGTGGTCTTACTATCTACTCTACTCAAGATAGTGAGATACAAAAAATAATTGAACAAGAAGCAAGTAAAAGTAAATATATTTTAAAATCAACTAAAACTCAAGGAGCAACATCTGAACTTGCTCAAGTAGTTATGGATCAATCTAATGGTCATGTTGTTGCATTAGTTGGTGGTAGTGGCAAGAAAGATTCTAATCTAGGTTTAAACCGTGCAACCCAATCTTTAAGACAGACTGGATCAAGTGGTAAACCAATATCAGTTCTTGCTCCTGCTTTAGATAAAAAGATAATAACAAATTCAACAATAATAACTGATGAACCTACTACTTTTGATGATGGTTCAGAAGAAGGTTATACTCCTATTGATTATAATAATTATAAAGGTGATATTACAGTAAGACGTGCAGTAGAATCATCACAAAATGTTCCATTTGTTAAAATTATGGAAATGCTTACTCCTAAAGAATCAATTAAATATATGGAAAAAATGGGTATATCTACACTTGTTGAAGAAGATGACAACTTAAACTTAGCTTTAGGTGGTCTTCAAAAAGGAATAAGCCCACTTGAAATGTGCGCAGCATATTCTTGTATAGCTAATGGTGGCAGATATATTGAACCTACTTTCTATACTAAAGTTCAAGATTCAAATGGTAGATTGGTAATAAACACAAAACAAGATAAACATAGATCAATTTCAAAACAAGTTGCATATGTTTTAACAGAATTATTAACTCAACCAGTTAAAGGTAAAAACGGAACTGCTACCTACTGTAATATGGAAGGAATTGAAGTTGCAGCTAAAACAGGTACAACAAACAATAGCTATGACAGATGGCTATGTGGTTATACCCCATACTATACTTCTGTTTGTTGGTTTGGATATGATGAAAACGAAACAATTAAATTTGGAGGAAAAAATCCAGCAGGTATCATTTGGGCAAATACAATGAAAAAAGTTCATCAAGATAAATCAAGGGCAGTATTTGATAAGCCAATAACAGGAGTTGAAGAATGTTTAATCTGCAGTAAAACGGGTATGCTTGCTACAGATAATTGTACAGATTATTATAAAGAATACTTTATTTCAGGAACTGTTCCAGAACTATGTAAGCTTCATCCAGGAGCTCAATTAACAGATAGTTCACATGCAAGATCAGCAACAGATTCAACGATTGACGATCAAATAGATTCATATATTACTGATGAAGCTGAAGCTACATCAGATGATGTTGAAGAAATTATTATGAATCTTCCAGAACCTGAAGAAAAAGAAGAAGAAGAAAAAGAGCCAGAGCCAGTTACAAACACAGTTACAAATACCACTATTCCTACTACAGAGACAAATACTACAGTAATAGAAAATACTGTGCCAATTGAGCCTACAAATACTACTCCAGTAGAGCCAGTTACTCCACCAGAGCCAGCATTACCAGAACCAGAAGATCCAGAATCAGCAACATAAATAAAAATAGACTTCTAAAAGAAGTCTATTTTTTAATTATTTTTACTATATAAAATCCTTCATAATATTCATTAGGTTTAATCAAAAGTCCATATTTTGAATCTAAAAGTTCTGCATTATCTAAATTTAATTCTATTTTTTCTATATCAAAATTAAAATTGCTTTTTAGTCGTTCTACTACCCCATCATTTTCTTCTTCAAAAATAGAGCATGTTGAATAAATTATTGTTCCGCCTTTATTTACTAGTTTTAATGCTTTAGATAATAATTCTTCTTGAAATCTAACTGATCTTGAAATCAAATCTTCGTTAAAATTAGTATTTTCCACATTCAAATCTAATGTTCCAGATCCACTACATGGAGCATCAACTAATATCTTGTCAAATTTTAAAAAGTCATCTAATTGTCTTGAATCTTGATTTAAAACATTTACTTTTCTGCATCCTAATTTTTCTAAATTATATTTTAATCTATCAGTTCTTATTTTATTTTTCTCACATGCAGAAACCATTGAACTGTTATTTGATAAAGCACAAATTTCCGATGTTTTACCACCTGGTGCTGCACACATATCTAAAATGTTTTCACCTTCTTTTGGATCAAGAACAATTGGTGGAATCATAGAAGATAAACTTTGCATATATATCTTGCCCTCTTTATAAATATCAAGTTCTCTAATGTTTTTCTCATCGTCTAAAACAATCGCTTTATCGTAAAAATTAACTGTATTAAAAGAAAAATTACTTTGTTTTAATACAGTTTCTATTTCTTCGAAATTTGACTTTAAATTGTTTATTCTTAAAGTTGCCTTCCTACCCTCTTTTAAACCTCTTAAAATGGATTCTAATGCGTCTGAAGGATATTTATTTGATAATTTACTTCTAATTAATTCTTCATTATTCATTAAACTATCTTGCCACCTCCAATTACAATATCACCATCGTAAAATACAGCAGATTGTCCAGGAGTGATAGCTCTTTGTGGTTCATCAAATATAGCTAAAACTTTTCCGTCATCTGTCATTTTAATTGTTGCTTTAGCTTGATTTTGAGAATATCTTGTTTTAATTTCTACTTCTAATTCGCCCTCTATTTTATCAATTGCAAGGAGATTAATATCATCAACATACATTTCTTTTGTGAATAAATCTTCATAATCTCCAACAATAACTTCATTTTTAGCCACATTAAATCCAACAACAAATAATGGATTTTTATATGCTATTCCCATTCCTTTTCTTTGACCAATAGTATAATTATAAAGTCCATTATGTTTTCCTAAAACGGTTCCATTAACATGAACAATATTACCTGGATTTGGTTTTATATCTGAATTTTCTTCTAAGAATCTTTTATAATTTCCATCAGGAACAAAACATATATCTTCACTATCTGGTTTTGAAGCAACTGGAAGATTATTATTTCTTGCAATCTCTCTAATTTCATCTTTTGATGAAAAATCAGAAAGTGGAAATACAAGATGTTCTATTAATTCTTTTGGACAACTCCATAATACATAACTTTGATCTTTTTTTCCTGCATTAGATTTCTTTAAAACTACTCTTCCATATTTATCACTATACTCTGTTTTAGCATAATGACCTGTAGCTATTAAATCACATTCCATTTCTTTTGCTTTTTCATACATAAGTCCAAATTTCATATATTTATTGCATTCAATACATGGATTTGGTGTTTTGCAATTTTTATAACAATCAATAAAATCATCTATAACGTATTTTCTAAATTCATTTTTATAATCAAAAATAAAATGAGGCACGCCAATTAGGCTGCATACTCTTTTTGCATCTAAATAAGTATTTGTATTGCAACAACTACTTCCTGCAAAAAGTTCTAAAGTGCAACCTATAACTTCGTAACCTCTTTCTTTCAAAAGTAGAGCAGATACACTACTATCTACTCCACCGCTCATACCTAATAATACCTTATTATTCATTGATTTTCTTTCTAATGACATGCATTAATTTCTGCTGTCCCATTTAATTTATTCTTTTCAATCATATCATCTAGTGTATGCCATGCAAGAAGTGCACATTTAACCCTTGCAGGCATATGAGATATGTTGATAAATGCTTGTGCATCCTCTAATTTATCTAATTTCGGATCACCCTCTACTATTTCTCTTTTAATCATTTTAATAAATGTATCTATTATTTCCTTTGCTTCTGCAATAGATTTTCCTTTTAAAGTGTCAATCATTATAGATGTAGAAGCTTGACTAATAGCACAGCCATGACCAGAAAAAGCCATATCTTCAATGATTCCATCTTTAACTTTTAATTCTAGAGTAATCTCATCACCACATGAAGGATTGTGTCCTAATTCTTCAAAATCATGAGAATCTAATTTCTTTTTGTTATATGAATTCATTGAATGCTCCATAATTAGATCATTATATAATTCGTCTAAATTTTCCATATTGTCCTCTACTATTTTTCATATATAAAATCTTTAAAAGTATTTTGATCAAATTTTTCTACACTTATAAAATATCTATCAGGGTCAATCGGAAGCATATAAAGGATTGGTTGATTATCTTTATCATAAACAATCATATATTCCTCTGTATCTTTTATATCATTATATGAAAAATCATTTACATTATTTGATTTCACAAATGATGTTCCTGCAAATTCAGAAACAAATGCTGGAGCTGAATAGTTAGTTATAACTTCACCATCTAATTTTCCAACAGTAACTGAATAAACATTGCTCATTAAATCAACACCATAGATATCTTTAATAGTATTGTCCTCTACAACTTCTTTAACTGACTCTCCAGGATTAATAGTAGGTTCTGGCTTCTTTTGTCTTGTAGCTAGAACAATTATTAAAGCAATAATTATAATCGCAATTCCAATTGCAAAAAATACTTTTTTGTCTTTCATTTGTAATCTCCTTAAATCTTTATATAGTTTTTGAACATATCGTAAGCTTTATTTAAGCCTTCAATAAGTCGATCAACATCCTCTTTTGTATTGTAAAAATAGAAAGATGCTCTACAAGTTGAATCAATTCCTAAAAATCTCATAAGTGGTTGTGCACAATGATTACCTGATCTTACACAAACACCATAATTATCTAAAATAGATGCAACATCATGTGGGTGAACACCTTTAATATTAAAAGATATAACACCTTGATGATTTTCATCATTTGGAGTCATGTATAACTCAAGATAATTAAGCTCTTTCAATTTTTCTTTTGCATATGAGACAACTTCATTTTCTATTTTACATATATTATCATAACCAATTTTTTGAATATAATCAAGTGCTGCTGATAAAGCTACAGCACCTCCAGCATTTTGTGTTCCAGCCTCAAATTTATTTGGAAGTGGCGCATATGTAGTGTCTTGCTCATAAACATACTCTATCATATCTCCTCCCATTAAAAATGGTGGCATATTATTTAATATTTCTTTTTTTCCATATAAAACTCCAATTCCAAGTGGAGATAAAATTTTATGTCCTGAAAAAATAACAAAATCAGCATCTAATTCTTGAACATCAATTTTCATATGCGGAATGCTTTGAGATGCATCTAAAACAACTACTGCTCCATTTTTATGTGCTAAATCAATTATTTTTCTTACATTATTAATTGTTCCAAGCACATTTGAAACATGTGTTATACCAACTACTTTTGTTTTATCTGTAATTTTGGTTTCTATTTCTTCATCAGATAGTTCAAAATTTTCATTTATATACATATATTTTAATGTAGCATTTTTTGTTTTAGCAACATTTTGCCATGGAACTAAATTTGAATGATGTTCCATTATAGATAATACTATTTCATCACCTTCATTAACATTATTCATTCCATAAGAATATGCTACTAAGTTTAATGCTTCAGAAGCATTTTTTGTATAAATAACTTCTTCTCTATGTCTAGCATTTATAAATTCAGCAATATGAGTTCTAGCATTTTCATATTCATTTGTTGCATCCATGCTTAATGTATATGCTCCTCTATGAGGATTAGCATTATTATGCTCGTAAAATTCATTAAGTTTATCTAAAACATATTTTGGTTTTTGTGTTGTTGCACCACTATCCAAATATGCTATATCTCTGTTTTTTAAAAGTGGAAAATCTTCTTTATAATTATCCATCATAAAACTCCTAATCTAAGATATCATCAATTCTTCTTATGATATCCATTTTATATTTTTCATTTGAAATATTCTCTATTATTTTATTAAATCTTGCTCTTACAAGCAATTTTTTTGCATCTTTTTCACTAAACCCTCTAGATAAAATATAGAATAATTCTTTTTCTCCAATTCTACCAGAAGCAGATGAATGACTTCCTTCGACATCTTCTTCTGTACAAAGAAGCATTGGAAGTGAAAGTGATCTTGCCTTATCAGAAAGAAGTGTACAATATTCTGTTTCTGATCCTACTGCTTTTTTACATCCCCTTTTAAAATCTATTGTACCTTTAAAATGTTTAACTGCTTCATCTTTTAGCGCACCTTCAACATTAATATAAGCTTCAGATGCTTTTCCGTTTTCATGAATTATATAGTTAATATCTGTTAAATCTTTTGATTTTCCTATATATATTGTATTTAAATAATTTTTAGAATAATCACCAATAAGATTTGAATAATAATTTGAAACAGAATATTTAGCACCAAGTTCAACTATATTAAAATCTAGTTTTGCACTTTCATAAACTTTAGAATCATATTCTGAAAAGAATGAAGATTTATCATTTAAAAAGTTTTGAACTATAACTTTAATATTTGAATTTTCTTCAATATTAGCTTTGATTCTATTATATACAAAACATTTATCATCTAATCCTTCGAATTTAATAAATATTGTTCCTTTTGCACCTTTAATAGAATCTATTTCAATATAACTTACTAAATTCCTATTATTTTTTAAATTAAATGTAATAAATGTATTATTATGTCTTTTGTTTAATACATTAATCTTTAATTTATAATTTAAACTACTATCTAATAATTTATTAAATTCATCTCCAAGTCCATAAGTAATAGCTTTATCAATATCAAAATCATTCTCTAACTTATTCTTATCATTTGGAATTATGATACTAACATCCTCAAACTTTTTAAAAGTTTTTGGAAAAGAATAATTTTCAATTTTGATATTATTAGCATTATAATTTCTAGATGTTCTAACCGGAGTATTGTTAATTTTTAAGTTTTCCATATTTAAATTCCTTTATATTATCCTATAGAACCTTCAAGTTCTAGATTAATTAAATTGTTCATTTCAGCTGCATATTCAACAGGTAATTCTTTAGAAATCGGATATGCAAATCCTCTTACTATCATTGCTTTAGCATCATCTTCTGATAGTCCTCTACTCATTAAATAAAAAATAGCTTTATCTGAAATTTTTCCTATTTTTGCTTCATGAGAAAGCTCAACATCATCAATGTCAACTTCATTTACTGGAATAGTATCTGAAACAGAAATATCATCTAACATTAAAGATTCACAATCAATTGATGATTTAGATTTTTTTGCATTCTTTGTAATTTTTACAATTGATCTATAAGTACATTTGCCACCATTTTTTGATATTGATTTTGAATCAATTATGCTAGATGTATTAGGTGCATTATGCACTACTTTAAATCCAGTATCTAAGTTTTGACCTTTACCAGCAAATGATATACCAGTATATTCAGTTTTTGCGCCCTTACCATTTAGAATGCTCATTGGATAAAGCATTGATACATGTGATCCAAATGAACCAGACACCCATATCATTGAACTGTTTTCTCCAACAATGGCTTTTTTTGTATTTAAGTTCATCATATTTTTTGACCAGTTTTCAATTGTAGAATATCTTAAGTTTGCATTTTTTCCAATAAATAGTTCAACACATCCTGCGTGAAGATTAACTTTATTATATTTTGGAGCACTACATCCTTCTATAAAATGCAAGCTTGCACCATCTTCAACAATTATCATTGTATGTTCGAATTGGCCAGATTCTGGTGAATTTAGTCTAAAATATGATTGAAGTGGAAAATCAACTGTCACACCTTTTGGAACATATACAAATGATCCTCCTGACCAAACTGCTGCGTGAAGAGCTGTAAATTTATGGTCATTAATTGGTACACATTTCATAAAATGCTCTCTTACAATATCAGGGTATTCTTTAACTGCTGTTTCCATATCTGTATATATAACACCTTGTTTAATTAATTCTTCTTTCATACTATGATATACAACTTCACTATCATACTGAGCACCGACACCTGCAAGAGATGTTTTTTCTGCTTCTGGTATACCTAGTTTATCAAATGTGTTTCTAATATCATCTGGAACATCTTCCCATGATGAATTTAATTTTGACTTAGGTCTAACGTAAGTAGAAATATCATCCATATTAAGTTCTGAAAGATCTGGTCCCCATGTAGGAAGTTCTAACTCATTATAAACATCTAACGCTTTAAGTCTTATATCTCTCATCCAGTCTGGATCATTTTTCTGTTTAGATATTTCTAAAATGATATCTTTTGAAAGACCTTTTTTCATTTTGTATTCATAGTTATCTTTATTTTTAAAATTATAAATATTTGTATTTATTTCTTTAACTTGGGTTTTCTTTCCCATTTTTTGCTCCTTTATTTAGACATTTCTTTGTATTTTGAATAACCATTCTTCTCTATGTCATATGCAAGTTCTTCAGGTCCTGATGTAACAAGTTTTCCATCAACTAATACATGAACATAGTCAACTTTTAAATTAGCTAGGATTTTAGTATTATGAGTAATAATTAAAACTCCATTATTATCATTTTTAAACATTTCAATACCTTTTGAAACAGTTCTAATAGCATCAACATCTAAACCAGAATCAGTTTCATCTAATATTGCAAGTTTAGGATTTAATACTAGCATTTGCAAAATCTCATTTTTCTTTTTCTCACCACCAGAGAATCCGACATTTAAGCTTCTTTCCATATTCTTTGGATTAATATTTAATTCTTGCATATATTTTTCAAGTTCTTTTTTAAATGCAAATATTTTAACTGGTTCTCCAGTTATTTTGTTTTTAGCATATTTTAAAAAGTTTGCTACTGTAATTCCAGGAATTTCTTCAGGAAGTTGGAAAGACATAAATATACCTTTTCTAGCAATTTCATCAGTTGTTAAATTAGTAATATCTTCTCCATCAAATTTAACTGAGCCAGATACTTTAGTATATTCTGGATTTGAAAGAATTGCATTTGCAGTAGTTGATTTTCCAGATCCATTTGGTCCCATAATTACATGTATTTCACCTTTTTTAATCTTTAAATTTATTCCTTTTAAAATTTCTTTTTTATCTGCATTAACGAATAAATCTTTAATTACTAGTAAATCTTTTGCCATGTTATTTCTCCTTATTTGCTTTTTGCTTTCTCTTTTATTAATTTAGTACATCTTCTGCACTTTTCATTATTTAAATTATAATCACATCCATTAGAATTTAATCCTAATTCTTTATGAACATATTTAGCTAGTTCATTAAGTGATTTATCAGATAAAGATGATTTCATTTTTTCTGCATCATCTTTAGCAGTTTCTTCATCTAATCCTAAAACTTCTTTAAGAAAAATAAAGACAATATCATATGCTTCTAATAATTTCTTAGCTAATTCTTCACCTTCATCAGTAAGAACTATTTTTCCATATGATTCATATTCAATTAATCCATTATCCTTTAGGTTATGAAGTGCTTTATTTACGCTTGGTTTAGAATAATTCATTTTGTTTGCAATATCTGTAACACGTACATCATTTTTCTTTATTTTAATAACATACATAGTCATTAGATATTCTTCTAAAGATTTTGAAATCATACTTTTCTCCTTTTTTGTTAACCTCGACTAACATTATAATTCATTTAATATCTTAAGTCAACAGAATTGTTAGTTTTTTCTAACTTTTAGATAAAAAAAATAGCACTTCTAATAAAAGTGCTATCTTTACTTGTTATCTTCTTCTAAATATCTTTTTATTGTTTCTTCATAGTCATCTAAAAAACTATGGGTTTCATCACCTTTTTTATATGAAATAATTGTATCTAAATTTACGTTTTGAGTTGAATTAAAAATATTTTGATCAACTAAATCATAATTTTCTTTTAATGATTTTATTAGCTTTTTAATTTCTTGTCTTTTTGAGCCATCTTCTTTTTTCTTATTCATTTCTGCAACTTTGCAACCACAACTTATAAACTCTAAATTGTTTTTGTCTCTCCATCTTATTACATCATCTTCTCTAACATAATAAAGTGGTCTAATTAGTTCCATACCAGGATGAGAAGTACTTGGAACCTTTGGCATCATTGTTTGAAATTGTGCTCCATACAAAACTCCCATTAAGGTTGTTTCAATAACATCATTAAAATGATGTCCTAACGCTATTTTATTGCATCCCCTTTTTTTAGCTTCTTCATAAAGGTATCCCCTTCTCATTCTTGCACATAAGTAACATGGTTGATCTTCTATATTATATACTCTATTAAAAATATCAGTTTCAAACATTTCAACAGGAATATCAAGTAATTTAGCATTTTCAAGAATCTTAATTTTATTTTCTTCATTATATCCAGGATTCATAGATATAAATACAACTTCAAAATTAGTTTTGCTATATCTTTTTAGGATTTGAAAACATTTTGCAAGTAGAAAAGAGTCTTTTCCACCACTCATGCAAACTGCAATTTTATCTCCATCATTAACCATTTCAAAATCTGTTAAAGCTTTAATAAATCTTGCCCATATTTCTTTTCTGAATGTTTTGCTAATGGTTTTTTCAATTTCAATTGCTTTTGAAACTTCTTTACTCATTTACTTTTTTTCCTTTAATAAATCTTTTACTACTTCACTAGCAATTATTAAACCTGCAACAGATGGAACAAATGGAACGCTTCCTGTTACTTCTCTATTGCAATTAATTGGCTCTTCTTTTGAATAAACAACTTTTAAATGTTTAATATCTCTTTTTTTAAGTTCTTTTCTCATTACTTTTGCTAGAGGACATACTTCCGTTTTATAAATATCTGATACTTCAAATCTTGTTGGATCCAATTTAAAACCTGTTCCCATTGAAGAAATAATTGGTATATTAAGCTCGTTTGCTCTAACTGCTAATTCTATTTTAGCTGTTACATTGTCTACTGCATCAACTATATAGTCTATATCATCTGTAAGAATTCCTTTACTATCTGGTCCAAAAAACTCTTTATAAGCTTTTACCTTGCAATCAGGATTAATTTTAGAAATTCTTTCTTTTGCCACTTCTACTTTATCTTTTCCAATTGTTGTATGATCTGCAATTAACTGTCTATTAATATTAGTTACATCAACAACATCTTTATCTACAATTATAATAGTTCCAATTCCTGATCTTGTTAGAGCTTCTAAAACGTAAGAACCAACTCCACCAATACCAAAAATTGCAACTTTTGATTTTTTCAATTTATCTATATTGTCTTTTCCAAGTAATATTTCTGTTCTTGAAAATTGATTATCCATAAATACCTCTCTTTTAATTAAAGCATTCTGGCCGCTTTATTTCAAGCGGCCAGGATTTTAAAAAAACTGTTTTTTAAACTGCTAGTTACCTAAGTGACATTTCAAGATACGTCCGGAGAATTTCGTAAAATTTATCGATATCATCCATATTTCTTGATTCGTCAGGACAATGACACAGGTCGCTTTCAAATTCTTCTTCCTCGTCAAATCTTGGTCCAAAAATACATGCATTTGGAAATGCTGCGTTATATCCGGAACCAAGTGCAATTCTTACCTTCGGAACATATCCGCTGACTTTTTCATATGCTTTCTGCATAAGAATCAACTCTTTATTCTCTTTTGGAATAAATGAAGGAAGCATTAATTCTTTTACGAAAATTATGCAGTTATATATTTCTCTTGTCTTCGAAATCGCAGCGTAAATATCCCTTCTTGAAGTAATTGTTGGGGAAAGTCTAATGTTCATTTCCAAAAGAATCTTGTCGTTTACCATTCTAACCATAGTTGGCGTGGCAATCGTTTTAGGAACATCTTGTCCTTTAATGGTTCTTGATCCATCCGGGATGAAAAAAGCATTTCCACATAATTCGTTAATTGCCATAAAGAATGCAAATCCCGAATATTCTTCCTTAAAAAGCTGTTCATGTTTCCAAAAGGTGTTTGAAATTGCATTAGATCCTTTTTCAGGAATAGAAGAATGTGCAGCTTTTCCCATAATTTTTTGAAACGAATGACCAATCTGAATGTCAACACAGTCTGGAACAATGTTTGTTACTCCATTTGGAGTCTTAAAATCTTTGATAGTAGGTTCAGGAATAGATTTTTCAAAAGCCATATCAAGATTGAGGATTCCCCTGCACCCATTCTGAATTCCATCTCCATCGATGGTAATAATGAATCCAGGAATAGTGTTTCCTTCCCTAATATAAGTTGAAATATCATTCCAAGATTCTTCTTCAGAAGATCCAACAATTATCTTCCAGTCAGGTTTGATTTTCCTTTCAAGTTCTTTGAATGCGTAAAGTGAATAAATCACTCCAACCTTGTCGTCAATTACTCCTCTGCCATAAACTCTGTTCTCGGCTATTTCACCAAGTGGATTATAGTTCCAATTCTTTTCATCGAAAGGAACCGTGTCTACATGTGTTACAATTCCGATTTTTGGAATGAAAGGCATATCTTTTGGATAAACCTCTAAAACCATTCCTTTTGCGCAGATTCTTGAACAAAATCCAAATCGATCAGCTATAGATGCAATGTAATCAAAGCACTGTTTGATTCCATTATAGTCTCTCGTAAATGACCGTATTGAGATTAGTCCAAGAAGATCCTTGTAGAAAGAGTCTCGCATTTTCTCTGTCATAAGTAACCTTCCTTTCCTAAACGTTGTGGTATTCAGTTAACATAAAGATTTTATCACATTATTCTATATTTTTCAACATTATTTTATATCTTTTACTGTATAACCGGCTTCTTCAACGGCTTTTTTGATTGTCTCATTGTCAATGTCAGTGGATGCTTCGATTTTTGCATTTTTGTTTTCTAAACTTACTTCAACTTTTTCTACGCCATCTATTGTAGATAGAGCCTTTTCAACATGCTTTTTGCAATTTTCACACATCATACCTTCAATTTCAATTTCTTTCATTTCTTTTATTTCCTTTCTTGTTTCTTTACTTTCTTCATTTAATATCTCACTTGTTAATTTAATTGGTTTAAACCTAGTAAGTCTTAATGCATTTAAGCATACACAAAAACTACTCAAGCTCATACATGCTGCGCCAATCATAGGTGATAACCTGATTCCAAATGGAATAAATAATGCGCCTGCAGCAATTGGAATTCCGATAATATTATATATAAATGCCCAGAATAAACTTAGCTTAATATTTGATATTGTTGCTTTACTTAAATCGATTGCATTTACTACGTCTGTAAGTTTATTATTTATTAAAACTATATCAGCACTATCAATTGCGACATCCGTCCCAGAGCCAATTGCAATACCAATATCTGCTTTAACTAAAGACGGACTATCGTTAATTCCATCACCAACAAATAATACTTTCTTTCCCTCGTTTTGAAGTTTTTCTATTTCTTTTTCTTTTTCATCTGGCATTACTTCAGAAATTACATTGTCTATATGAAGAGTATTTGCTATTGATCTTGCTACAGTTTTGTTATCTCCTGTAAGTAACCTAATATCCAAATTTCTATTTTTCAATTCTTCTACAGCAAGATAAGTAGATTTTTTAATTGTGTCTTTTACTGCAATCATGCCAGTTAACCTATTATTCTTAGCAAAATATAATATAGTTTTTCCCTCTAGCAATAATTCTTCTGCCTTTTTACTAAAATCTTTTATATCTATTGAATTTTCCTGCATAAATGTAGCATTTCCAGACACAAAATTCATATCATCTATAGATGCTTTTATTCCCCTTCCAGAAACTGCTTCAAAATTTTCTATATCATATAATCCGATATCTTCTTCTTTTGCTTTTTGTAATATTGCTAAAGCAAAAGGATGCTCAGAGTTTTTCTCAATAGATGCAGCATAAGCTAAAAAAGTTCTTTTCGTATCCTCTACATTTGAAATATTTCCAACAAATTTTATATTAGAATTTTTAGAAAAACTATCTTGTATTATGTCAAGGTTAGTAAGAATATCAGTTACTTCCGGTCTTCCTTCTGTTACAGTACCAGTTTTGTCAAATACAATAGTATCAACATTATGAAGTCCTTCTAAGCTTTCTGCAGATTTTATTAAAATTCCATTTTCAGCGCCTTTTCCAGTTCCAACCATTATTGCAAGTGGTGTTGCTAAGCCTAAAGCACATGGACAGCTTATTACTAAAACAGCAATTCCTATTTCTAAAGCAAATACAAAATTGTATCCAGCTATTAACCATATAATAGTTACTATAATTGCTATTAGAATTACAATTGGCACGAATACTCTACTAATATTATCAGCAAATCTAGAGATTGGAGCTTTAGAATTACTTGCTTCTTCTACAAGCTTAACAATTTGAGAAAGCGTTGTATCATCTCTAACTTTTGTTGCTTTCATTTTAAAAGCGCCTGTTTTATTTGTTGTTCCAGAAATTACTGTATCTCCAACTTCTTTTTCAATTGGAACAGACTCTCCAGTAATTGAAGATTGATCAATTGTTGAACTTCCTTCAACAATTTCTCCATCAACAGGAATATTAGATCCTGGTTTTATTAAAAGAATATCTCCAACATTTACTAAAGATGATTCTATTTCGATTTCTTTTTCTCCTTTAAGCACAATCGCAGTTTTAGGAGCTAAGCTTATTAATTTTGAAATTGCATTTGTAGTCTTTTTCTTAGAACGAGATTCTAAATATTTTCCAACTGTTATTAAAGTAAGAATGGTACCAGCAGATTCGAAATATAAATTATGCATATATTCATGATGCATTTCCATATTATTTGTAATAGAAGCATAATATATTTTATATGTTGCAAATAGTGAATAAACAATTGAAGCCATACTTCCTATTGCAACCAACGCATCCATATTTGGAGCTCTTTTAAATAAGCTTCTAAATCCAGATTTAAAGTAATTAATATTTAAAACAACAATTGGAAGAAGCAAAATAATCTGACTTATAGCAAAAACCATTCCATCATCAAAAAGATTTGAAATTGCATTTTCTCCTATTCCTAACATGTCAAAGATCATTTTATGCATAGCAATAAACATTAAAGGAATCCAGAAAATAATTGATACTATCAATCTTTTCTTTAATTTCTTTTCTTCATCATCGTTTATCTTATTAATATCTTTTTTTATTTCTTCATTTTGAATTTTGGCATCATAACCCGCATTTTGAACTGCTTTTATAATCTTGTCTGCATCTAATTTATTATCATCATATTCAACAAACATGTTATTTAAGACAAGATTAACATTACATGATTTAATACCGTCTAATTCACTTACTGCCTTATCCACATGTGCCTGACAACTAGCACATGTCATTCCATAAACATCGTATTTTTCCTTTTTCATTTTCTCTCCTTATATTTTTAATATATAACTTAAGATATTTTTAGTCAATAAAAAAGCCTAGCTTAAACTAGGCTTTTATTTATATATTATGAATATCTAGCATCTCATCAGTAACGTTTCCAAGTTCATAAGAGAAAATAACAGTTGATCCTTCTTCTTCAAGATTTACAAGTCTAGATATCGTAAAATCTTTTCTTGAAATATATGCATCATATTCTTCTCCACCATAAGAACGAACTTTAATAATATAATTATCATTATCCATTCTAACCAATCTAAATAGTGAATCAATAAAAAATTCTTTAAACGATCTACCTTCTATAAGATTGCAAAGTGTATTATCAAGATATTCTTGAGGCGTACTAATCTCTTCTTCGCTTTCTTTAAGAGGAACACCTTCAGGTCCTATCTTATATTCTTGGACTATATAATTATTAAGATCTACTTTAAATATACTATCTACTTTTCCATTTGAATCCTTTATTATTGCTAAAACATCGTCATCTTTAATTCTATATTCTAAAGATGCATAAATTGTATCTTCACCCAATCTATAAACATCTCTTTTTACAGTAATGTTGGTAACATTTTTAAAAACTTCTGAGGCTTCAAATGCATTTTGAAGGATATTATACATTCTTAAATAGTGAAATCCTATAGCTATTAATATTACTACTAATAAATTAACTATGATTTTTTTAACCATTTTTTCTCCTTTAGTTTGATGTAGTATTAACCATTTTTAGTATTACTCCAAGGCCATCATCTCTTTCTACTACTTCGTAAAGATGTTTTTCCCATTTCCATAATCTTAATTCATCTACATTCACATTTTCAAAAAGTACTCCAAATGTTTTCCAGAATGTAGTATTTGTATAATGAATATAAACATATTTATATCTACCAGACATCAATATCTTAGAAAGATCATCTGGAGAATTGATTCTTTCATCTTTTAATGGATTATCTTGATACATAAGGTTAGTTTTTTGTGGTGCTAAGTTATATCTTAACATTTGATAAAACTCACTATTATTTCTGTTTTCACAGTTAATAATATATATTCTATCATCTTGATTAGAATTATCAGCAATATATTTTGCTTCATCTTCAGCATCTTTGTCCATCCCATCAGAATATAGAATATTTACATATACTGTATTATATCCATCATATACTTTATATTTATCTGCAATATTTCCTGATTTTTCTACTACTAATGCATTTATATATAATCCTGTTAAGATAACAGCTACAACCACAAGAGTATTTCTAACAAATTTTGATTTGTTTTTTACAAATGTGAAAAGAGCAGCAAGAGTAATTGCAAGCATATATGTATTCATATATCTTTCATATTGTGCAAATCTTGCGGCTTCCCTTAAAGTAAATGCATACAAATAGGTTACTAGTAAAACTACAGAATATAATATATACCCTATATTATTTGTTATCAATAAACTAATATAAGTATATAAATCTCTAATATTTTCCTTTTTCTTTATAACTAAAAGTATAAACAAATCTATAACAAGTAAAATTCCTATATTAGAAATTGTAGATGCTGTTATTGTTCCTTTTAGGAAAGTTAAAATATAAAAGTTTCTAGTGACATAATTGTGAAAATCATCTTCACTCTTTAAAGTTAACGATTTAAGAAAATCACCTAAATTAAACTCATTTATTCCATAATAATCATGATCTAAATCAAATGGAGTATTATGAACTAATTTATATACCCACCATGTTCCATAAGTTAGTAAAGATATTGCAATCAATACCAATAATATTTTTATTATTTTCTTAACATCAATGCTTTCTTTTTTGTAGAATACTTTCATAAGAGCTAATATTACAAGTTCAATAAATACAATACCATTAAAGAACAATCCGATATTTTTAAGTAGAGCCATAATAACCATTATAAAGCATGTATTAATAAAGTATTCTTTATCATCATATTTAGTAACAAAAAATAAACCAGCACCCAATAAAATTCCAAATAATAAATCTGCATGGAAAGTTATTGGAAATCTATATATCTTTGTTATAACCCATGTTAAAACAATAAATAATACAAGTTTAATTACATCTTCTTTTTTCTTTTCAAATCCTCTAAACACTGGAAGTAAAATTGCTAACATTAAAATATATGTCGAAATTGCACAAGCAGCATCTGTAAAAGCAAAATTTAACTTGCAGAAAATATATCCTATAACTCCAAGAATTGGTGGATATGAAATGTGGATACCATCAATTCTTTCATCTCCCCATAAAGCATCCGCAAAATACATTTGCTTTGTATTGGTTCCCCAATGCATGCATTCATCCCAATGAATAAATTTATATCTAGAATAGATAATCATGCCCAAAAGTGATAGCACAATAAATGCTATCACTCCTGGTGTCACATTCTTTTTAATATTTAATCTCTTTTTTATAGCATTATAGATATTTAGTCCTATAGAAAGAATTCCTAACATATAGATTATAATAATTGAACTATAAAGTATATTAAGAAGTCCTAATATATAACCAAGTAAAATCATTAAGTATACTGAAAAAGTAATACTTGATTCAATGCTATATTTAGTATAAGTTTTTAGAACTAGTCCAAAAGATATACTAAAAATTAGAAAAGTAATAGTTCCTAACATATTCCCTCATTATTTTCTTAATTCAGCTTTTAAATTGCTTTCTAAAGCTTTTATTATTTTTTCCATAACTGGAACGATTTCATCATCAGTTAAAGTTTTATCGTTTGATCCAAATGTAAGTGAGAATGCAACTGACTTTTTATCGCCTAATATAGCGTTTTGATACATATCAAACATTTCTTGTTTAACTAATAAGTTTCCAGCTGCTTTTTTAATTGTCTTCATTATATCATCTGCGGATACATTTTTGTCTACTACTAATGCAATATCTTGTTTAATTGTTGGATAAATTGAAATTTCTCTAAACTTCATTTTTCCTGTTTTAATGTCAAGAAGAGTATCTAGATTTATTTCCATTACATATACATCATTTTTTTCAACTGATGGATGTAATTTTCCGATTATACCAACAACTTTTCCATTTACATTAATTTCTGCAACTTGACCTGGATGAAATTCTGGAATTGTTTGTTTAGGAATAACAAAACTATATCTATTTCCATATCCTAAAAAGTCTAATATTTCTTCAGCTACACCTTTCATAACAAAGAAATTAACTGGTCTTTTATTATTTACACCTAAGAAATAATCTCCTGTCATTAAAGCACATAGTTTTTTATTTTCACCATACTCACCATTTATTTTCCAGAAGCCTTTTCCAATTTCGAATAATGATACATCTTTAATTGAATGTGCTTTGTTATATTCATATGTTTTATATAATGATGGAATTAAACTATAACGAAGAACATTTCTTTCTTCTGTCATTGGGTCTAGAAGTTCAACTGCATCAAATTCATCATATGTATATTTGTGTACATCATTTTTTGAAATTAATGCATATGTTAATGTTTCATTTAATCCAAGTTCATATAGTTTTTCTCTTATTTGTCTATCTGTTTTATCAACATGGCCAAGTCTCATTGTTCCATTTGGAAGTGTTCCTTGAATATTATCAACTCCATAAATCCTTCCAACTTCTTCAATTAAATCTTCTTTAATTGAAATATCAATTCTTCTTGTTGGAACTGTAACTGTGATTACATCGCCTTTAACTTTAGATTCAAATCCTAATTTTCTAAATACATCGACTGTTTCTTCAACAGTAATATTTGTTCCTAATAAGTCATTAATGTCTTTAATTGTGATATCAATATCTTTTGGATTCTTATCTGTTGTATCATATACAACAGTTCCTTTTTGAACTTCACCATCAGCATATTCTTCTAATAGTTTACATGCTCTTTCGATAGCCATATAAGTTCTATTTGGATCTAAACCTTTTTCAAATCTGTTTGAAGATTCTGATCTTACTATTATCTTTGATGTTAATCTTACTTTTACTCCATCAAAAATTGCAGACTCTATTGTAACATTTTTTGTATCTTGTTCTATTTCTGTATCTAGTCCGCCCATAACACCAGCTAAAGCAACTGGTTCTTTACCATTTGTTATTAATAAATCATCTTCAGATAGTTCTCTTTCAATTTCATCTAAAGTTGTCATTTTTTCACCAGGTTTTGCCATTCTAACTAAAATTGTGTTTCCTAGTTTATCGGCATCAAAGAAGTGTAATGGTTGACCTGTTTCTAACATAACATAGTTAGAAATATCAACAACATTGTTGATTGGTCTTATTCCAGATGCAATTAATCTATTTTGAATAAATTTTGGGCTTTCTTTTATTACAACATTTTTAACTCTTTTAGCTAAGTATGCTTTACAATTTTCGGTTTCTACTTTAACTGTCAATTCTTTATTCAAATCATCACCAAATTCTTTGTGTGATAGATCAATATCTTTAACTGGTAAATCATAAATAGCCCCAACTTCATAAGCCATACCAAGTATGCTTAATAGGTCTCCTCTATTTGCTGTTAAATCAAAATCAATTGATGAATCATTCATTTGTAAATATTCAATTGGATCTCTACCAACAACAGCATCATCGCCTAATATATGAATACCATTTTTATCTTCTTCTGATAAATATTTTTTATCAAGTCCGATTTCATATAAAGCGCAAATCATTCCATTAGATTCATATCCCCTTGTTACTTTTTTAGCAATTTTGAAATCTCCTGGAAGTTCACTTCCTATTTGTGCAACAATAACTTTAATTCCTTCTCTTACATTTGGTGCACCACATACGATATCTAAAACTTCATTTCCAATATCTACTTTGCATAAATGTAAATGATCTGAATCTGGATGTTCTTTACATTCTAATACTTTACCTATTATTAATTTAGTAGATGGTATCATTTTTTCTACACTATCATATTCTGAACCAGCTTTTGTCATTGCTTCAGCTAATTCTTCTGTAGAAATGCTATCATCTAAATCAACATAGTCTTTTAAAAAATTTCTACTTAATATCATTTTTATATCCTTTCTAGTAATTATTTTCTTTTACCGCAATAAGCACAACGGTGAAAATGTTGTGCGCAATCATCGCAAATAATTCTAAATGGAGGTCCACTTGATTTTACTTCTTTTTTGTTGCAAATTTCACATAATTGTTCATTATACATCTGATTAACAGATATTACACGACCTTCTGTGCAACGTCCTATTCCAAATTTGAAAACTATTTTCATTCTTGTCGGAATTTCAAATGCAATTGCTAAAAAAGAAACAATAATAACAACTAATACTACAATTATTATTTTATCCTTGAATGTTTTATTCTTGTTTAAATCTTCCATATTAATTCTCCTTATCCATCCTATCAAATTGTGATAAGAATCTTACATCATTTGTATAAAGATATCTCATATCTGTAATTCCATATTTAAACATTGCAAGTCTATCAATACCTGTTCCAAAAGCAAATCCTGCATATTCTTCTGGATCATATCCATTCATTTTTAAAACATTTGGATGTACCATTCCAGCACCTAATATTTCAATCCATCCTGTTTGTTTGCATAGTGGACATCCTTTACCGCCACATTTAAAACAAGTAACATCTACTTCATATGAAGGTTCTGTAAATGGGAAATAACTTGGTCTGAATCTTAATTCAGAGTTTTCCCCAAGCATTTTTCTTACGAATACTTCAAGTGTTCCTTTAAGATCTGCTAGTGAAACATGCATATCTTTTTTATCAACAACTAATCCTTCAACTTGGTTGAATTGATGAGAGTGTGTTGCGTCATCTTCTTTTCTAAATGTTTTACCTGTACAGATCATTCTGATTGGTGATTTTTCTGTATTAGCAAGCATTGTTCTAGCTTGAACTGCAGATGTTTGAGTTCTCAATAGATACTCATCTGTAATATAAAAACTATCTTGCATATCACGAGCTGGGTGACCCTTTGGAAGATTTAATCTTTCAAAGCAGAACTCATCTGTTTCTAGCTCTGGTCCATCAACAACATCATATCCCATTGATACGAACAAGTCTTGAATTTCTTCAATTACTCTGTTAATTGGATGCTTACTTCCTCTTACAATTTTTTCACTAGGCATAGTGATATCAATTTTTTCTTTTTCAAGTTTCTCTTCAAGACCTTTTTCTTTTAATTTAGCTTCTGCATTAGATAAAGTTTCTTCAATGTCTTTTCTAACTTCATTAACTAAATTACCAATTATTGGTCTTTCTTCTTGAGATAACTCTCCAAGTCCTCTTAGCATTAATGATAAATCGCTCTTTTTACCAAGAAGTTGAACTTTTAAATCTTGAAGTTCTTGCATATTCTTGATTTCTTCGATTTTCTCATGTGCTAGTTTTTTGATTTCCTCAAGTTTTTCCTTCATAATTTTCCTCCATTTATTCTATTTTTTTATTTTAAAAACAAAAAATCCTATGCAATACTTGCATAGGACGAAATACCGTGTTACCACCTAAATTCGTTAGAATAATCTAACCTCATTACTGCTATAACGTAGCAAACGTTTGAACCTACTTACTTCAATTCAAAACCTTAAGAGTGAAATTTCAATATATGCTTAAGTAACAATATTTCACCATCATTGTCTCTCTAAAACTTAACTTGCATATTCTACTTTGCTCTTTACAAACGGCTATATTTACATAATCGATAGTATAATATTAACACATAAGATTATTTATTTCAAGCTTTTTTAGGGTTTTTCTTAATTTTTTTCACAAAAATTTCATTTGTATATTTTATTTTAAGTGTTATAATTATATCGAATTATTTGAAAGGAATACTACATATGATAGATATTGAAAGAGCAAGAAATGAATTTGAAAGATATGTTTCAAATTATAACCCAAATCATCCAAGAGTCAAATTAAAAATCAATCATATAAAACGTGTTATAGATAATTGTAAAATGATTGCTGAAAGTTTAAATCTTTCTGAAGAAGATGTAAAACTTGCTATGCTTCTTGGTTACTTTCATGATTTAGGAAGATTTGAACAAGTTAGAATTGCAGATACGTTTAGTGATAGAGAATCAAAAATTAATCATGCTATGATGAGTGCTAAAGTATTATTTGAAGATGGACTAATTAGAAACTATTTAGATACAGACGAATATGATGAAATAATAAGAAAAGCTGTTATTAATCATAATAGATTTCAGATTGAAGATGGCCTAACAGAAAGAGAATTGTTATTTGCAAAAATAATAAGAGACGCAGATAAATTAGATATTTTCTACGCAATAACAGTTGAAGATATGAAAGCAATTTTCTGGTATAAAGATTTTGACTGTGAAGAAATATCAGAAAAAATAATTGCCGATTATAAAAAACATACTTCACTTAATTATGCAGATATTCATAATAATGCAGATATTATTGTTGCATTCTATGCATATGTATATGACTTATACTTTGATATAAGTAAAGAAATATTAAGAAATAGTGATCACTTAGACAAGTTTAAAGATAGAGTTTTAGAAACATTTCCAAGTCCAAGAATTCATGAACAAATGAATGAAATAATGGATATATATCACGAATATTTAAAAGAGAGTTAATAAAATTAACTCTCTTTTTTATATGTAATAATTAATGTTGGATAACTGTGACTGACGGATACAAATATCTTTCCTAGTGAAGCATATCCCCAATCAAATTCATATTCAACTATTCTGTCAACTAAATCATCATGATATTCGCTAGGTTCTTTATCTATATATTTTTCAATAAGCTCCTTTGCTCTATCAAATGGAACAAATATATCTTTAGTTTTTAAATTTGTTTCATCAACTTTATGAAATTCAAAATAGATTGATTTAAAATCTGCATCTTCTCCATTTATTCCAATTAAATATGATATTTTTCCAATAATAAATACATCGTTTGAAATAAACATTTTCGGAATAAGAACAGATGCACTATCATGTCCGTTGATATTTACAGCAAGTGTTTTCTCAAGAGGAATCTTATCTAATCTTACTATTTGTTCTTCAAATTCTCGAGCATATATATCTTTATATTTGTTTATTATTAATCCGTCTTGAATTTTAAGAAAATCACCATATTTTGAATTTCCATCAATTGTTATAATATCGTTTACATTTATTTTTCCTGTCTTAAAATCAATCATTTAAACCTCTAAATAATATCTAATAACTTATTTGTAATTGTTCCAACTTGTTTAGAAACCATTCCAAGATATGTTCTAAAATCAATAGTGTTGTTTCCATTTGGAGTATCAGATAGTCCTCTAATTACAACAAATGGTACATTGCATAAAAAGCATACTTGCGCAAAAGCTGCACCTTCCATTTCAACACATTCACAATCAAATTCAGATCTAATATATTCTTGAAAATCTACTTCAGAGACAAATATATCAGCTGTACCTATTTTACCCACTTTATAATTAATGTCTTCTTCTTCTAATACTTTTTTAGCAGCTTCAATTAATCTTTCATCTGCTTTAAAATATCTTCCAGTATCGCAAACTTCACCTTTTTCATATTTTCCTAGTGAAGTTGCATCAAAATCATATTGAATTAAACTTTCTGATATTACCATATCTCCAATATTAAGTTCTGGGTTTAATCCTCCAGCAACACCAACGTTAAGCATTACATCTGGACTGTATCTATCTATTAGCATTTGAGTTACTCTTGCACTATTTACTTTTCCTACACCGCATTCTACTAAAGCAACTTCTTTTGAATGAACTTTTCCAATATAGAAAGTAAGATTAAACATCTTTTCTTCTTTTACATCAGACATAAGTTCTAATATTGCTTTCATTTCTTGATTTTCAGCTGCAATAATTCCTATCATAACAATCTCCTATTTACCTTCATATTTAATTGAAGATCTTACTTCATATCCTTCTAATTTTTTTCTTCCGTTTAATCCTTCAAGTTCAATTAAAAAATCTAAAGCAACAACTTTTCCGCCAAGTCTTTCTACTAATTGAATAGCAGCATCACAAGTTCCACCAGTTGCAATAAGGTCATCTACTATTACTACTTTATCTCCGGATTTAATAGAATCAACATGCATTTCAACTGTCGCTGATCCATATTCTAAATCATAACTTTCTTCAATAGTTTCGCAAGGAAGTTTTCCTTTTTTTCTAACTAAAACAAATGGTTTGTTTAAATTATAAGCAATTGGAGCTCCAAAAATAAAGCCTCTAGATTCTAATCCCACAACAACATCAAAATCAATATCTTTGATATTATCCATCATAGAATCAATCGCAAGCTTAAATCCATCCTTATCTTGGATTACTGAAGTTACATCTCTAAACATTATTCCTTTCTCTGGAAAATCTGGAATTGTTCTTACATAATCTTCTAATTCTTTCATAAAAACCTCCTATAATTTTAAAGTTAATTGATAACTTGCATTTTTGTCATTTTGTATCTCTTTTTTCTTATCAGATGGCCTAAAACTTTTTTGAATAAAAGAATCTTTCACTATCAGTTTCCTTAGTTTTGCATTATCATGAAAACTAATCTCCCATGATGCACCACTATAATAATTTTTATTTTTCTTATATTTAGTTGTTGGTTCACCAAGTTTTTTGGTTAAATCTTTTATTGTTTCTGGTTTACTCGTATAAACTTTTACTATTTCATCTTCATATATTATATTAATTACTGTTTCTTGCTCCTCTGGAAGCGTATTAATATATCGCACTAAACATCATTCCTTTTTACATCCTTTTATTTTGAACCCATGAAATCATTCTCATAATATCACATTAGTTCAAGCTTTTCAAACAAGCAAATCCTAAAAAATGTTATCAGGATTATACTTGGTTGAATTTTTAAATTCTATAATCGTATCATTTATATTAAAATACTTTAGAAGTTTAATTTTTTGTTCACTATTTGCAAAATAATCTTCAAAAAGCATTATCAGTATCATAGCCGTTTCATCAGCCATTACTTGGTCTTCGATTCCTTTAGAAATATCAATTTTATAATTATAATCTTTATTCATATTGCTTTCAAAATAATCTATAAGCTCTTTAGGAATCTTTTCATAATCTGCTTTATCTAAATGATTAATATATTCAATTACTTCTCTAAAAACATTTGAATAATATTCCTTATTCATCAAACGGCTCCTTACTGTTTTTTTCTATCTCAGCTGTTATATTTTTTCTAATCCCGTCTATCCTACTACTATGAATAGCGTTTTTTGTCATTATCTTAAGTGCACCTTTTCCTACTTCGTCCATACTATACTTTTTATCATCATATATTCTTAAATCAACTTTTGATGAAAGCATAGCTTTAAATCCTTTTTCTTCATCAAAGAAAAATTCATTTTCTTCTGCAAGGATTCTTAAATATTCATCATATAAAGCTTCTATATCTTTTCTTTCTTTTTGATTAATAACTTTCTTTTTAGAATATGGCTTTTTAGCCATCTCTTCAAGAAAGTCTTTAAATTCTTCTTTAGTAGGATCTGCTTTATTAAAAAACTCTTGATTTCTTCCATCATTAAAGAAATCATCTCTATTTGCCCTAAAAGCATTTATTACTTTATCAACAAGTGTTCTAGATATGTTTGTTTTAGGTCTTAAAGAAGGTACTACGCCTCTAAATGATGCATCCATAATTCTATCTGATGCCATATGAAGATAATCTTCATGTTCTGGTCCAATATCTTCTAATGTATGAATAAGAATGCTTGAATCTGTAACAAAATTTGTTATTACATCTTCTTCTCCAAAAACATCCATAACATCTTGTGATATTTTAACTGCGTGTGAGTATCTACTTGGATCTAATAGTTTTCCTCCAACTAATTCTAATACTTTTCTTGAAATATTTTCTACAAATCCTTCTGTTATTTGATTATGCATTATTCTACCGTTATGATATGTATCTGCAAGCGAATCAAATTCAGCAGTAGAGACTCCTGTATAATAAACTCCATCACATTCTCTTGCAGAATTTCTATATGTTCTATGCTTTATTCCAGGAAGTTTGTCAAAATCAGAATTAAAGAATTCTTGATCATCTTTTTCCGATTTACAAAGCTCCATTATATGAGTTAATTCATGAAACATCGTTTGTCTTAATTCGTTTAGATTTCTACAATCAATTCCATTATTAATCCCAAACTCATTAATATCATAAAGCATTAATGCCTTTTTAAATGTTGCATCTTTGGTATCTAATGAAGCAACTTGTGCTCCAAAACTATCTTTATACTTTTCTTTAAATTCATCTGATGTTACACTTATTCCGTCATAGTTTACATCGCTATCTTCTGCTTTCCAATCACCATATCTTAGTTTGCCCATATATCTAGAAAGCTTGGCTAATACATCCTTATATGATACTTTTCCCCCAGTTAAAACTTCAATACTAGTAGAATATTCATATAGTAATAAAAGCGTAACTTCGGCCTTATTTCTACCATTAATATTACTTCTTGGAGCAATATCCCAGTCATTTTGTTCAATTATTTCTCGAATTATATCAAGTTTTGGTCTGTTTTCAGTCTCGTCTATATCATGTGAATATCTTTTTAATAAACTTTGTTTAGAATACTCACCATCTTCTTGAAGAAAACCGACCGCTTTAGACAATTTTCTCATATTTCACTCCTATTAATACATGATTATTGTATCAAATAAAATAATCAAATAACATTAAAATTGTATTAAATATAAGTAACAAAAAAGTCTATAGATTTCTCTATAGACTTTATCTTTATCCTTTTATTAATTTTCTTGGTTTCTTTAAGAATTTTATATATAGCAAAAACGTTATTACTAAAAATAGTATAAAACCACCTAAATATCCAATCGTCTGATATTTGCTAAAGAAAGTCACAATATCTGTAACTTCTCCATCATATGTTCCAGTCTTAAGTTTCAATATATATGTAAGTAATGCCACAACAGATATTAAAGCTGTAACAGACATTAGTTTTACTAAACTAAAGCAAATATAATAATTACTTTTAACTTGTCTTACAGGCATTGGAAGTAAATTAGAAATATCTTTAAAATTAAAATCTCCTAATATTTTTAAAGCAACTATTTCTTTTTGCTCTGGTGTTGCACCAATAAGCATATTATTAAAATCTAATCTATCGATGTAATCAACATTATATTCATCAGACTCTGTTACTATTAAGCAGTTATCAAATAAAAAGTTTGGATCTGTTTTTGTAAGATATTCTATGCAATAATTCTTTACCATCTTATATAGCCAGCTTAATTCATTTTTATTTGGTAAAACATCTTTTTCCAATTTATAAATTCTAATAAAAATATCATTTGTAACATCTTCTGCTTTGGCAGTATTTTTTACAAATATATTTGTGATTTTTAATATTGGTTCATATAAATAATTATATAAATCTTCATATGCTCCATCAGTATTTCTTTCAATCCATGTTTTTACTAAAACATGTGTCTTAGTTGGGCTTAATGTTTTCATTTAAATAACTCCTTATTTTTCGTGTTTAGATGGTTTATTTATTCTATTTAATCTCATGTAAATGCCTATAATATAAATAATAAGAGTGAATGTTTCTGCCACAATAATATTAGCCTGTCTAATTAATAAAATATTTCCACCCACTTTAAAAAGTACACCTATTTGAATAGCTATTAAAGAAAGTAAAATATATATGACATTAATTATTACAATAGATGATAAAAGTGAACTTCTTACATTATAGTATTTTATATATACCAGTATAGTATAACAGGTTTTATAAATAATATAAACAATTAAACTATAAAATAAATAATTTATATATAAAAATTGTTCATCATATTTAACGATTTTTAAAACAACAATCGAAAATATTATATTTGCAACAAGAAGTAAAACTCCAGTTAAATGAAATACTGTATTTTCTTCTCTTTTGCTTCTTGATTTCGCATTCTTGATTAAAAACAAATATAGCATAATATTAATAAAAGCTAAAAAGGTCATAAAAGCACCTACAGAAGTATTCCATATTGAATTATACTTCATTCCAAAATATAGAAATGCTACAGAATAAACCGCATCAATCATTAGTGAAATATTAAGCATCGCTTTATTTTTAATTTCTAACTCTTCTCTTGCTCTCATATTGTTTATTATAACACAAAAATAAAAAAAGCACAGCTTTAAGCTATACTTTTGTTATTTATACATCTATTATTTTATCAAAATACTCATTTACTTGTCTTAACTCTTCTATAGAAATGTCATTTAATAAAGTGTTATCTTTCTTAATTTGTTTTAATTTCTTTTTCATAACTGATTCACTTTCAAAGCATTCTACTGCTTTAGAATAAATAGTTTCCAAATTCAAATTTAAGAAAGCATCAAATGATAATTTCTTTAAGTCTTTTTTATCAAATTTAGTATTATCTTCTTTGGCAATTCCTTCACCAAGCATTTTTGGCTTCATAAATATCTTTTTAAACAAAGATATTATCTTGTCAAACATTGATTCTTGAACAATTTCCATGATTTCCTCGATTAGTTATTTTTTCTTGATTCTGCTTCTAATTCTAATCTAGAAGCAAAAGCTTCAACTTCTGTTAATTTTTGAAGTTTTAATTCATCTACAATTCTTTGATCTATTTGTCTTAAAAAGTTCTTTTGGCTGCAGTTTAAAGTTTTCTCTAAATCTCCTGGATATCCAAAAAGCGCATTTGGATTGTCAGGATTATATGAAAATATACTATCAAAATCTTTTAAATTCATATAATTTGATGAGAATTTATTCTTTTTAGAAGATGCAACCATAAGGTTAAATAATTGAACAGCATTTAGTTCTATTATTGCATATTGTTTTGCACCATCTTTATAATTTTTATCTACAACTTCATATGTATATAGTCTTTTTAATATTCCACCATCAGATCTTATTATACTAGATCTTTGGTTTCCATCTTTCATAACAGGTTTAATACCAAAGAAACTACTATGAGATCTAACAGCGCAATAATAATTAAGTCCACTAATAAATTCTTTACCAGAAAGCATTGTTACAACGCTCTCTTCAACAACAGATTCATATCCGTCTGTTGTATTTACTATTTCTCCAAAATATCTATGTTTTGCATCTAAATTATCATATTCTATAGATAAAACATCTGCAATTCTTGTTTTAGACATAAAAACATTTTTAAAATAATTAAGTTTTTCTGTATCATTATCGATGAATGCAAGTATTTCTTCTTGATTCATTCCCATAAATACAACCATTCTATTATCAAATGTATTATTATCACTAAAATAATAATAGTAAATATCAATGTTTCCTAATGATGGATTTGTAAGATCTGCTGGCACACTTATTTTTTCTTGAATTCCTTTTTCATCGAATCTAGGCATTAAAAGAAAGCTAGATTTGTCATCTCTAACAAATTCAATAAAGTCGTCCCATTTGTCACTTCTAGCTTTAGCTTGTAGCTTAGCATCTTCAATGTTTGTGAATAATTCTAATTCATAACTTTCAACTTCGTCAACTTCTAAACCTTTGATGTATTTATTAATATTCTTTCTTAAGTTTCTTAATAAATCTAGTTTTTCAGTATCTTTTTCTTTTTTATCTGAATTAGATATATTTCTAATTTTGTTAGAAACATTTCTTTTCAAATCATTTAAAGACATATCATTATTATATTCAATTCCAAGTGCTATCGCATTATCTTTAAAATACTGCCTAATCATAAAATCTCCAAATCTATCTCATCGTGACTACAATTCTATACCTCATTTGTGCGTAAATCAATAAAAAAATTGTTACATTTTTATAAAAATATTATTAAGCCTATAAAGCGCAAAAATCCTTACTTATAGAGTAAGGATTTTCTCAAATAATCTATTTAATTAATAAATTAGAAGCTACTACGCTAGCAATTCCTAAGAATATAATCATTGCAGCGACAATAGAAACTACAAGAATTATAAACTTTTGTCCTGTAAAGCCTGTATTTATCTTAACATTTTCATTTTTTACTTCAGTATTTGTTTCTTCCATTTTATTCCTCCGCCTTTTCATTAGTTATTTCATTTTCATTATTATTTTAACAAATAAAAACCGTCTTGTCTCCATTGTTACAAAAACTTAATATAAATGTACATTATTTATTAAAGTCTTTTATCATTTTATAAAAACTATAAATATAAACTGTCAAAAATAGTATAGTAAAAATGATAAAAAATACTTTTCCTGACTTAAAATTTTGCTCTTGATTACCTACATTTGGCAAATTAACTTTTGCTACAGTGTCATCATTATTTCCTTGAGTATATGTTCTAATATTATTATTTGATGTTGTATTATCATCAACAATAGTTATTCTTTCTGCATCAAGAACTTCAATTTCGAATTCATCTTTAATTGTATCATCAACAGCATAATATTGAGCTGTTACATAAGCTTTTCCGACAGATCTAGCTTTAACAGTTCCATCAGAAGAAACTGTTAATATGTCATTATTACTACTTAAAAATTTAACATCACCATTAATTACTTCATTGCCTTTTTTGATTGTAGCATTTACTTTTAATGATTCTCCAACTTTCATAGATTGATTACCATATATTTTAATGGTATAAAAATCCGCATGTTTAAGTTGGCAGTTAAGTGAAATCTTATCTTTATAACTATTTGCTTCCGCATTTAATGTCACTCTACCAGCCCTTAAAAATCTAAGTTCTACTTTAACTAAATTTGAACTTAAAGGATCTTCTGGATAAGAAACATTAGTTATTTCTGCTATTGTTGAATCGCTTAATGTGATTTTCGTTGTCCATCTATCATCAGAAGACATTCCAACATATTTAATATCTATTTTTATAACATCTCCAACTATATGTTCTACATTTTCCTGAGTTTTATCGATGTTAATACCAATGTTTTCTGCAAAAACAAAAGAAGGATATAATGCCATCATGAATAAAACAAATATTAAAAATAAACATTTGATTTTTTTATTCATTTCCATCACATCCTTTCTTAATATTATGTAACCATTATATCAGAAAACAGTAAGAAAATCTAGTATTTTATTTTCCAAGGTAGTCTTTCAATCTGTAGTATTGCTTTGAATACTTTCTTATTAAATAATTTCTTCTTTCTTCGTCTAATTTATTTAATCTTTCTTCATTAAAATTATCTGATATATCAGAAAATTTTAATTTAATCGCCTCCTGATTTTTTGATTCTATTATTTTTGTTATTTGTCTCTCATAGAAGAGTACTCTTTCTTCTTCTGGTAAATCTTTACTTGGTTTATCTAATGTTACAATTCTTACCATATCAACTACTTCATTTGAAAAGCCGACATCTAAAAGGTCTTCAAATGTTACTCCATCTATATCTTCAACAGTATCATGAAGAAGTGCTGCTACTTTAGTTTTTATTTCATTAACACCTTCACTTACCCTATATAGATGTCCTGTATAATTTTCACCGTTTTTATCTAAAATATCTTTAAATAAAATATTTATAAGATAATCTGCTTTTTCATATTCATCGTCAATAGATATTAATTTGTTTAATTCTTCTTCTGTAAGATAATTTTTTAGTCTTCCCATAATATTTCTCGCTTAAAAAGCAAACGCTCCTGTCTTAACTAGTTCTATAATAATTCCAATTGCACCAATAACAATTAAAGTACATCCTATATATATAGAATCTTTTCTTTTTATTATTGTACAAATACTTGGATTTTCTTTATTTGAATATGCAACTTTAATCTTGTCTATATCTTCAAGATATGGCAACTTCTTCTTTTTTGGAAGTGAAGATAACTCTGATGAAACAGTAAAATCTTCAATTGGAATTAAAGAAAATGTTTTATCCCCTTCTTGAACTTCAATTATTACAGATTTACCTTTTTTATTTTTATAGTCAATACCGTTTTCAACCTTTTTAATTGTTCCTATAGCTTTCTTTCCAGACATTAAAGACGCTCTTAAGAAAAGAAAAACTAATCCAACAACTATAATTGCAACTCCACCAATAATCATAATTTACTCCTTATCTGACCATATATCATCATTTATAAACTTGGTCATAGCCATTATAAATGCATCTTTTGTAATATCTATTCTTGATATTGTTTGATGAGTAATGTAAGAAACTCCTCCAACACTTTTAGCAAGTTCTACACCATTAAATATTCTATCCATAAGTATTCCAAGCCCATTTTCCTGAATTTCTTTCAAATATTTATCTGGTATTGGAAAAGCTTGACCTGTTCCCATACTTTCATTACCATCTTTATCCATAACTACAGCAATATTAATATTTATCCATTTGCCAAAATAATTTGTTATACCTGCTTCAATTGCCATATAGTAATCTACATCATCAATATTATTATCTTTAGCATATTGGATTAAATTTAATACTCTATTTTTAGCTCCTTGATAAATTTCATCGTTTTGTGGTTCATCAGAAACGTTTGATGAAACTTTAACGCCTTCTATATTTACATCATCAAAGAAGCTTTCTAAGGCCATTTTTGCGCCTTCAATTTTAGCATTGTTTTTTGTTCCGATTAACGCTTTCATACTAATCACCACCTTATTTTTTTATTATATAATATAAAATTATATATGTATATGTTTTATTTTATTTATTTGCTTCAACAATGTCTATTAATTCTTTAACTGTTGAAACATTTTTAAAATGTTCTTTATCTATTTTTATATTAAATGTTCTTTCAATTGCAAGATTTATTTCTACCATATCTAGTGAGTCGGCGCATAAGTCTGATCTTAAATTAGATTCTTCGTTAATTTCACTAACGCCTAATTGTTCGGCAAGTATAGCTCTTATTCTATCAAATGTACTTCCAAATTCTCCTAAATTTGATGGTTCATCATTTTTAATTTCAATATTTCTTTTTAGTTTTCCACTTGATGTTTTTTCTAATGGATCAGTTGTAAGTTCAATATCAACTATTTTCTTAAATTCAGGAAGGTTATTATTTATATGGCCTACTTGTTCCCTTATTTGTTCATTAATATCTACCATAGGCCTATTAGAATAAAAGTATTCATCATATACCAACTTGGCATATAATTTACCATCTTTTTCATAGACAAGAGATTCTTTAATACCTTCTATCAAATTTAGTTTTCCTTCTATTTCATCAGGAAACACTTTCTTGCCATTTGGAAGTACATACATGTTATCAAGTCTTCCTTCAATGAATAAAAATCCATCTTCATCTATTCTAGCCATATCTCCCGTTTTAAACCAACCATCATTAAAAGCTTGTTTTGTCCTTTCATCGTCATCATAATAACCTTTAATTACATTGTCACCTTTTACTAACAGTTCTCCTACTTCAGGATTGTCTTCAGATAATGGGATTATTTTTATTTCAGTTCCAGGAATACATTTTCCGACAGAGCCAATTTTTCTTAATTCTTTGTTTTCAATAGTAATAGTAGGAGATGTTTCTGTTAATCCATAAGCTTGCAAAATTGTAAATCCATGTCTTCCAAATTTTTCTATAATACTTTTATCTATTCTTGCACCTGCACTTAAGAATACATTCATATATTCTTGAGTACCACCTAAATCATCAATTCTTTTTGTTAGATAAGTATAAATTGCTGGTACAGCAGCTACAAAAGTAACTTTATATCTTCTCATATAATCGAACATTTCATCAATTTCATTGCAGAATACTTTTTGACATCCATTATAAAATGTTCCTAATGATACAAATATTCCACCATAAATATGATTTAGAGGTAATATTATTAAAGAAATATCTTTTTCATTTAAAACAAATGATTTAGATGTATTAAGTATATTACTAATTATATTCTTATTTGTAAGTTGTACTGCTTTAGATTTATCTGTCGTACCTGATGTAAATATAATAGCACAAGGATTATCCTCATAAGTTACACAATCGATATAAGATTTATTACCGTTTTCTATTAATTCAGTTCCTTTAGCGATTAAACTATTAATAGAATGTCCTCCATCTCCATCAAATAGAAATACATGTTTTAAGCATTCAATTTCATTTCTTAACTCTTGAATTACTTGTTCATATTTATTTGAACAGAAAATAGCTTCTATTTGAGCTCTTTCTATAATGTTTCTTATTTCTTCTTTTGGAAGGCTTTTATCTATCCCAACTGCAGTTCCAACTCCACCTGTAATTGCCATAAATGCCATTTCCCATTCATATCTATTTTCAGAAATAATACCAATATTTTTATTATTTAGATATAAATCGTATAAAGCTGTTCCTAAAGCATTTACTTTTTCTCCAAATTCTTTATATGTTATTTTACTATCTAGATATAAATATTTATCATTATACTTTCTAACTGTAGTTTTTAAAAGTTCTTTTAGAGTCCTGGGATCTTCTTCTACAATTTCTTCTCTGCTTATTACTTTTACTTCTCCCGTAGTTCCATTTAGTTCAACCGTATCTCCAGTATTCAAGCTATCAATTAATCCTGTTATTCCAACTACAGCTGGTATTCCAAGTTCTCTTGATACAATAGCAGAATGTGAAAGAAGACTTCCTCTTTCAACTAATATTCCACTTGCGGCTGGGAAAAGCATAATCCATCCTGGATCTGTAAATTCAGCAACTAATATCTCACCTTGTTCTAATTTAGCATTTGTAGGATCTTTAATAATTCTTACTTTTCCAGTTACAGTTCCTGGTGAAGCACCTATACCTTTTAAATCCACTTTTGCATTTTTATTAGCAACTTCTTTCTTTTCTTTTTTAAAGTCATTACCAATATTTACTGCACCATATGAATAGAATCTTTCATCTGGTGAAGTTTTTTGATATTTCATATATTGAGCTTTTCTAATAGCAATTAATTCTTTTAAATTATTAGTTGTAGATTTACCATCAATATAAAATAGTATTTCATCTACTTCTAGATAGAATATATCTCTTTTTTCTTCAATAACATTCATTGATGTTAGAATATATCCAATTCTTAAGAATAGATTTCTTACTCTACCAAATAATCTTGTTCTTTCAAATCTTAAATTTTCTCTATTTTTTACTGTATATCTTGCATTTTTTAAAATGAAATCAAACTTAGCTTTATCAATTGGTTTAAATCTTAAAGCTTCTTTTACTTTCTTTTCTGCAAGTTCTCTATTCTTTCTTTCATCAATATCTTCAACTTCTGCTACTCTTAATCTTCTTGCAAATGTTGCAATAGATGAATATAAATTAGAAGGATTGTCTCTTAGAGTTAGAGTTTCTAATTTTAATTCTTCTAAACATCTATCTGCAAATTTATCTAAATACGCATTAAGAAGCTTATTAAACTCTTCATATTTAGGCAATTCTTTTTGAATTCTAACATTATCTTTAGATTCTAATAATTCTAAAAGCTCATCATCTTTTGTAGCTATTCTAGCCATCTCTTTAATTCTTTTAGCTGGCTCGCTACTAATAATTCCACCTTCATTGCAAAGAAGATCATTATGAACTAAATCTCCTTTTTCAAAAAATAGATGTCTACATTGCTCTCTTAACTTTCCGTAGAAAATCATTGCAAGAAAGTCATTAACAAGGGGTGCATCCCATCTATGAAGAAGTTGCCTCTCAAGCTCATAGTAATAATCATGAAGTTCATATAAATCCATATTATCTATATCTTTATCTTGTAAAGCAGCATTTAATCTTCCATAGAACTTCTGAGTCATTTTTCTTAACTTTAAGAACCCTTTAACTAATCCCCATCCAGTATTAACAAGACCTACTTTATCTTTAAATGTTGGTTCTGGTACTGGGAATAAATCATCTGGAAGTGATTCTTTGACACCCATCATTGATTCCATGAACTTCTTATTATTTCCAAGTCCAGGAAACATTGAAAGCATTCCATACCATCCATATAGATTATAATAAACTCTACCATCAATTAATGCTAGCATACTCTTAAACATTTGAGAATTCATCTCAATCTTTTCTTGCTGAACATTAAAGATTTTACAAAGTTCTATATATACATTTTCATATACCATTCTTATAAATGAAAACGTAAGTGGAGTTGTTATTCCTCCATAACTTTCAACTATATTACTATTATCAAATACATTTAACTTACCATCTTTATTACTAGATAAAGTAGTGATTGGTCTTGATTGTAATAAATATAATTCTTCTCCTTCAAAAGCCCACTCAATATCTTGATATCTTCCAAAATAATCACTTGCTTTTTTAACTAGATTTTTAACTTTATTTATTTCTTTTTCATTAAGAACTTGTTTGTTCTTTAAACCACCTTCAACATCTTTTTGTACAACTTGATCATTTTCTAAAACATGCATGTAATCTTTTAAAGCAATTTGCTTTTCTATATTACCATTTTCAATTGTATATGTATCGGCTGTTGCAATACCATCAACTAAACCGCTACCCAATCCATAAACAGCTGAAATAACAATTTGTTTTATATTTGAATTAACTGGATTCGCACCAAAAGCAACACCAGCTTTTTCAGAATTAACCATTTTCTGAACAATAGCAGAAGGAACCATTATTTCTTCTATATTATTTTCTCTTCTATATGTTTCAATTCTATCTGAAAATGCTGACATATATACATCACGAATTTTATTAATGATGTCCCATTTTCTAACATATAGATATGTTTCGAATTGTCCAGCAAAAGAGTTTTCTGCAGAATCTTCATTTCCAGCAGATGATCTTATTGCAAAATAATCATTATCAGAAAAATCTCTAATTCTTTCTTCGATTTCATGAATAGCATCTTCTTTGATATTTTTACTTTCGATATCAAATCCTTGATATGAAACCACAAACCAATCTGGAATGTTATCAATTGCTTTTCCCATTTTAGAAAGAGCAGTTGCTTTTCCACCCATTAGTTCATAATTTTCACTATTCTTCTCTAGTACATAATTCATATCTTTAGTTCTCCTTATAATACTAAAAGTATCATGCTAAAATAAACAAGAAATACGTGTATATTTGCAAATAGCTCTGTAAGTTTTGAAAGTTTTTTACTTTGTTTTATTGCAAATAATAAATCTATTAAACATACAATAGCAAATAATGCTATAGTAAGTATTAACCAATGAATTCCTAAAATCATGCTTTGAAGGCTGAATAGTATTAATTGTAAAGCAAAAAGTATTAACATGGCGCTTTTTATTCCAAAGACTGCTGTATACGTTTTTACTCCTTCTTCTTCATCTTCTTTGCATCTTACTTTTCTAGCTATTTCTATAATCCATGAAACAACATAAGTCATAACTAGAAAGATTAAGTATGCTTTTGAAATAAGTACCCTTCCATATGGAAATATTGATAAATAAAGTACTAATACTGGCATCATCAATTCATCAAATGTAACTTCTAGTAAAATATGCTTATCAAGTATTTTCTTTATAAAAAATCCCTTACTCATAAAGAAGAAAAATAGCCATAATAGTGCAAGTAGTATTAATCCATATAGATTAATATATGCTGTAATTGCAATTTGAAGTAAAGCACAAATAATAAATAATACTTTTAATTCACTAAGCTTAATTAATCCTCTTGGTACGGGTCTATATGGTCTATATTTGCAATCTTCTTCATAGTCTTTAAACTCATCAATGATTCTTACCATTAAAAACTGTAATAAACCAACAAAAAACATTACAAGTAATATTTTCCAATTAAATACAAAACTTTCTATTAGACTAAATCTAATATATTCTGCACTCACAAAGCAGTATGTTGCAAAAGCTATTGCAAACACATATGATCCATAAGCAACTACAGGGAATCTTTCTTTTTGGTATGTATACCATTTCTTAAAAAAACTCATTTTCTACTCCATTTTTAATAATCTTTTTAATTCTTTATAATCAACTTTTGTACTGTGTCTTTTATCAACAGGAATCTTCTTAACATATTTAATATCATCTATATTTTCAAAAGATATTACTTTCCTTATATCTTCTTCTTTTATTTTATTGTTTTCTTCTAGTACTAAAATTATCTTATCATTATATTTAAATACGGCTGTTTTACCCATCTTAAATGAAGCATGAAGAGCTGCTTCAATATTAAAGAATGGTTCTTTAATTCTTCCTCTTAACCATAGACATCCATTTTCATCTAGATAACCTAAATCTCCTGTTCTATGGTATTTAGTATTACCTACAGAAAACTTATTTTCTTTATCTCCAATTCCACCTACATAACCTTTTAAGACATTACTTCCGGCTACAACGATTTCTCCAATGCCATCTATCTTAAGATTTTCAAACTCTTCATTTGAAATATCTCCTATTTCTGTTATGCCAGTTTTTATTGTTTTGCAGTCACTAACTCCAACAATACTTCCTGCTGGAATTCCATTTCCACTTTTAATCTTTTCTATGACGTCCTCTGAAAGATTTGTTACATCTAATTCAGCAATTGGTTCTGCTTCAGTTGAACCATATAATGTAACAATCTTAGCATTTGGAAAAACATCTTTTATCTCATTGATAAAATCAACAAAGATTGCTCCTCCACCAGTAAATACTTTATTTACTTTATCTATTTTTATAGAATTTTCTTTACAATATTTAGTAATTAACCCAAGTAGTCCTGGTGCTGCCATAACTCTGTTAATATTATTATTAATTATTTGCGTAACTAATCTTTCAGAATTAGAATTGCCAAGATTTGTAAAATTACCATCTGCAATACATGTCGTAATTCCAACATCAATATTTGAAAGTGTAAAAATTGGAATGCTCGATATTTCTATATCGTTATTCTCATAATTTAGACAATCTTTTAAGATATTGCCTTGAATTTCTAAAAACTCGTGACTTCTTGCCGCAATTTTGGGTGTACCAGTTGTTCCACTTGTATATGTTAATATTGCTGGATCATTTTTATCTACTTCTAACACTTGTAAATCATTATCGCCACTTAGTTTATCTACAACATGTACATTGATTTTTTTCTTAAGTTTTCTTAAGTTCTTATTAATATTTGCATATAACAAATAAACTGGTTTTCCTATAATACTGTCTATTTCTTCAAACTTATTTTTCTTCATGCCGTTTTTAATAAACCCTGCATCCATAAAACAAGCTGTTGCACCAATTGACCAAATAGCTAAAAGTGTAACATATAGGTTAATAGACATTGGAACTAATACTAGAACGTTACTTCCTTTACCTATTCCTTTATTCTTTAAATAATTAGCAAATAAAGCAACTTTATTATATAGTTCCTTATAATCAACCTCACTGTCCCCTTGTATCAAACAAACTTTATCTGGTTTTTCTTTAAAATTTTCTACCAAATTATTGGCTAAATTCATTCTAGATTTCCTTTCCATATAAAGCATATTCTCTAATTACTTCTGCTTTATTTCTTTTTGCCATCTTTTGAGATGTATTATTACTAAACATGAATGCAAATATCCAATCAGTAAATCCTTTTTCTTTTGCAATGTTTGAAATTTTATTTAATAAAACATTTCCTAGTCCTAAATGCTCATATTCAGGATTTACTGCAATAGTTTTCAATATTATTGTTTTAATTGGACCTCCTGTTTGAGCTTCATTAAAGTTAGGAATGCAAAATACAAATCCTACTTCTTGTCCATCTTTTTCAGCAATAAGAATTATGTCTGGATCAACCATATTTATATATGGCTCATATTGTTTAATAAACTCTTCTTCTGATATTGGTGTATAGAATGGATTTCTATTAAAGCTTAATTTAGAAACGTTATATATTTTTCTTAAATCTTCTATTGGATTTTCTCTATTAAAATTTCTTATAAATATATTCTCATCATTTACATTTTGTTCTGCAATGCCTAGGCTTTCTGACTGATAAGCGTCACTTATTGATCCTTTATTTGATGTATAAGTATGAAGCTCTCTAAATCCAGCCTCTAGTAACATCTCATTATGTTCAATTGGATTTACTTTTTCTAATATAAATGGTGGTTCTCCATTACTATACTTTAGAGTTCTATATTGTTTCCATGTATTTCCATTCATAGGAGCAACAATTAATCTTACTCCTTTTTCTCTTAATATTTCTTCACATTTATTAAGAATTTGAATTCCATGTTCTTTTGAATCTACTTCAAAGTCTCCAATGCATCCTACATGATTGTCATTTACTATTGGAGTATCTTCAAAATAGCATTTTGCTTTTCCAAATATATAATCTCCTTCATATAGTTCAACTTTAATATTTTTTTCTTCATTTTCTACTCGAAAATCCATCTTTTGTTCCTTTCTATTTTAGGAAATTTTGTGCTAATACTTGGGCTACTGTAATTATAATCGTTAGATATAAAACAATTTTCATATGCATATATCCGTTGCTTGTTAATATTTCTTCCTCTTTAACATCTTTTTTCTTGAAATAAATACTAATTCCACTTGCAATCAGTGCTACAAACATGAAGATTAGCATACTCCAGTGAACTAAAGATCCAAATACCAATTTTTGAACAATTAAACCTGGAATATATACAAATATTGCTCCTTTTGAAATTGAAAGTAGAATTGAATCCATTTCAGACAATTTTATATAATATTTAAATCTAACAAATGAATTTATAATTAAGTGCATTGCATATGCAGATGCATAAATCATAAAGAATTCTTTTTTCCAACCTGTTATAGCAGCTAAACCGCAAACAGCGGTAGGAATAATAATATTTGTTTCAAATATTCTTGCATCATATACATTATTCTTTTCATTTTCTTGTCTTTTTGGAAATCTCATAACTGTCATGATTGTAAAAAGTGGTGGTATAACAGCATATGTTCCATAAAGGATTACTGTTAAATAGCCGATTACCATTGCTTCAACAACAGCGATTTTACTTAGTGCTTTAACACCATTAGCAATTGAAACTAAGACAAAAATAATTCCAAGTGCAATTAAGTGATATTTAAGTGTATCTGCATTTTGAGTAATGTGTGTTGAAAGAAATGCGAATGTTGTAAGTGGGATTAAAAGATTGTCATTTCCAGAATGTGAAATCATCTCTACCATGGCAACATTAAATCCAACTATTGCTGAAATAATTAGTGTTTCTTCTCTACCAACTGTTGTATATAAAAGAAGTGGAACTAGTGTAGACATGAATGCCACCATAAAGAACATAAAACTTCCTTCTAAGCTTTTGGTATCTTCATTAAGCTCAGACATTTTATTCTTTCCATAACTTTTTCCAATTAATGCTGCTGTACTATCAGCAAGTGAAAGAATTAATATTGGAATACTAAATAAGATTTTGTCTCCTTTTGATAAAACAAATATTACAAATACAGATATTACAAAGAATATCTCACCTAGAGACTCTCTATCTATATCGTATAAAACGGTACCTAAAGATTTCTTTAGCTTTGTATTTTTCATCAAATACATTAAAACTAAAGCAATTACTCCTAGAACAAAAACGGATAATTCAGAAGTAAAAATATGCGGAAACAAAAGCATAGTTAATCCCATACTTGAATGGAATAACTTTCTTTTTAATTCTCCATTTAAATTAAACTTTTTTTCTAATAATTTAATTATTAGAAGCATTGCAAATATTATCGCTAATATTAATAATATACTTTGCCATTCAATTATCATTATTTCATCTCCTCTATAATAAATTTACTATAGAAAAATGCTTTGTCTTTATTTAGTAAATTATTTGATTCTTCTTCTTTGTACTCTAAATCATCAAAATATTTTGATATTCTTTTGTCTGCAAGCATATTCCAGTAAGCTATTCTTGTTCCTGTGCTTGAAATTGTTTTCATCTGTTCATAGATTTTGCACATTTGATCATCATCCATATATTCAAATATATCGCTTAAATTATATTTAGATATATAATCAACATCATCTCTTTGTACAAATGTTTCTATTGATTCAGAAAGTAAAACTAAATGATCTATGTTTTTCTTTATTGTTTCATAATTCTCTTTTCTATATGCCGCTGGTAGAGCTTTATCATACTTTCCATTTATAATGTATTGTAAATATGAATTTTCTGAAGTATCAAGTTCTGTTATAGCATATTTGGTTCTTTCTAAAATATGCTCTGCAACATTAACTTTAACATATCTGAAGAATGCTTTATCTCTACCAAGTCTACCCATTACTGTTCTAGAAAAGAAAATTCTAAATAATAATTGCCATCTAAAATTATTCCATTTTTTATCATAGAATTCATATCTTTCTTCTTTTGATTTTTTCTCAAGAAGTTCATCTCTTGTTTTTCTACTATGAATTAGTGGTAAGACTTTCTCTCCAAAAATATGAAAATAATTTTCAAACTTTCCAGCATGAATTATTCCTTTTTTTAGTGTTTCTTCATTGCTATCAAAATACTTTCTTGTATCTTCAGTAAGTTCTTCTTTTATTTTGTCATATAATTCTACTCTATTATCACATTCAAAAACACCAATTAATTTCATGCATTCATCATAATCTAAAAACTTATAAGCTATCTTTTTAAGTTCACTACAATAGATTTGATTAATATTTAAATCAATTGCATATATTTTCTTTGGATTCTTAATTAGCATTGCTAGTGCGTTTTCTCCTGCTGAAGCAATAGATAAAATATTATCATTTTCATTAATATCTAATCCTTCAATTAGGATATCTGCATCTTCCCAAACCTGTGCGTATCTAATAAGATTAAAAGATGCGTAGTCTTCAACTTCACTCTTTACTAGTTCTTTTGTACTCATAGTTTTCTCCTTAAAATAAATCTAAACCACTAATTTTATTATAATATATACGAATAAAAAAAGCATCAAAATCATTAATTTTTTCATAAAAAAAAAGAAGCTTTTTTGAAGTGAACCCCAAAAAGTTCACAAGAAAAAAACAGGACTAATAAGAAGTAGATTTTCTACTTCTTATTTTTTAGTCTTTTTGTATTATAGAATTCTATCCAATCTTCAACTAAGACTATGTATTCTTGTAAATTTGTGATATCATTATTATACAAAGTTTCTTTCTTTAATATGCTATGGAAAGATTCCATCGGTGAATCATCTATTGGAGTACCTTTTCTAGACATAGAAATCTGAATTCCATTCGATTCACAAATGGCTTTGTATTCATAAGATGTGTATTGGAATCCTTGATCACTGTGAATGATAAGTCCATGCACATCTTTTCTTTTCGCTATTGCTTCATTTAGAGTGTCTATAACTATATTTATATCATTGTGTTTTGAAATCTTATATGCAACAACTTTTCTATCATATAAATCTAATATTGTTGATAAATATGCTCTTTTGCCTTTGAATATAAGATATGTTATATCTGTTGTCCAAATTTTATTTTCTTTATTGACATTAAATTTTCTTTTTACTAAATTTGGCTTTACATTTGCTTCGATTCTTTTATATGATGGATTCCTTTTTCTTCTCGAATATTTGGGCCTTATATTATATTTATACATTATTCTTTGAACTTTTTTATGATTGAATATTACACCATATTTAATCAATAAGCCTTCACAAATCCTACGATAACCATATGTGCCTTTTGATTCATCAAAAATCTCTTTAATTAATAAATAATCATAATAATCTTTATCCTCTAAATTCTTATATTTATTATATGTTTTTCTGCTTATGTCTAAAGCTGCACACATGTTCTTTAATTTATATCTATTAATATATAAATTAATAAATATTACTTTTTCTCTCGTTGTGCTTTTATGAATGCTTGGTATTTTTTTAATATTTCGTATTTTTCCTTATAATCAATTTCATTATCTTTTTTTCGACCTCTTGTATGGTTTATGTCATTATCCAAATTACCTTGCTTTTTGTATTTGTAAATCCAACCATCTATTGTGTGAAAAGAAATATTATACTTTTTGGCTAATGTTTTGCTACCACCATTTTTACCATCTAAATATTCTTGTAAAATTTTGTTTTTTATCTCATCTGTATAATGTTTTCCCATAAAAATAACACCTACCTTTCTTGGTAAGTGTTATTCTATCATAAAGTCCTTTTTTATTTAAGTGAACAAAACGGGGTTCACTTCATTTTAAGCCTCTTTTATTCTGGATATACCAAATTTTCGTCCTTGATATTATTTAATACTTCTTCTAAGTATTTCTTCGCCTCATATTTTGCCATTGGAAGATTTTGATCTAAATAGTTTCCACATGACATTGGATCTGCACCAGGAATATCTCCTTCAAAATCTTTCATAAATTCAAACATCTCTTTCATAATATCTAAAATATCTCTTGATGTTAAATCACCTTTAAATATCACATAAAAACCTGTCCTGCATCCCATAGGGCCAAAATAGATTGTTTCTTTTTTATATTTATCATGATTTCTTAAAAATGTAGCACCAAGATGTTCAATAGTATGAACTTCTGCTATGTTCATAACTGGTTCTCTATTTGGTTCCTTCATTCTTATATCAAATGTAGTTGCTATGGTATTACCTGTTACATTATCATAGTCTTTTCTTGATACATATACACCTCTTTTTAATAGTTCATGATTTACTTTAAAACTTTCTATCTTTTCCATAATATCTCCTTTATATTTTAAAAATGAATATAACCTTTTAATAGTTTTCTTACTTCATTATGTTCATCTAAGTAATTAACAGCAGCTCTTGGACCTTGTTCAGTAGAAATAGTTAAAACTTTGTCATATTCTCTTAAAGCTTTAATTCCTAGTTTGTTGTATACTTCAACAATCGTATCAAATCCTGATGATTTTAATTCATCTACTCCATCAATTTTTTGTATAGCTTTCTTTGTATTTTCAATTTTCTCAAGATCATCAATACTATTTAATTCAAATTCTAGTAATAAAGAATCTGGAATCGCACTTAAAATTTCACTAAGTCCTTCAATTTCTGTTGAAATCATTTCTTTCATTCTTTGAGTTCTAGATTCTGTAGAATCGATTTCTACACTTTTTACGCACTCTAAATTTTCAATTTGACTTTTTATTGCATTAATATCATCAACAGATTTCTTTACTGTAACTTCCATAGTTGTATGTCTTCCAATTATTTCTACCGCTTCTATTTTTTCTTTATCCTTTTGATTTTTAATTAAAAAAAATGATAATACAGCTGCACAGCAAATTAAAATCACTATTATAATTGCAATTGTTTTTTTCATAAAAACTAATCTCCCCCTTATTTACTGGAACTATTATACTAAATTATTTAAGAATAATCAAATAAAAAAACCAGCATCTATTGCTGGTTTTGATATAGATTATTGGTGCCGTTGGTGGGACTCGAACCCACATGATTTCTCGCAGCATTTTGAGTGCTGTGCGTCTGCCAATTCCGCCACAACGGCATTTATTTACTTAACTATATTAACATATTTATTTATCATTGTCTATATTATTTTTAAAAGAATAGAGCAGGGATATAGGTATTTTCCCTGCTCATTCATAAAGACAACTCCATTTCACCTGGAGACTCTTTGAAACCCAATTTTCTGAAGATTTCTTTAGCTGTTTCAGAGCATAGCATCACGTAGATTCGCTTCACTCTTGGAAGTTTCAGCTTAATTGCTTCAGCAATTATTTCTTCTCTTCTATCAAACTGGTCAACATCAAGTCCACAGTTACAGAGCTTCCAGCTCCCGTTCCCCGAATAGGAAAAATTGATGTATCCAACTGGCTTGTCCCCAATCTGAATAATGTAGTACCGGTATTCCTGTTTATAGTTAAAAGCCTCAAAGAACCATTTCTTTTCGAACTCCAACCACTCCTCAATCGTTTCCGTGTCGATTTCGCCAAAATACTCCAAAGCTTTTTTGGATTCTTCTGTTTCGACATACTCTACATTTTCATCATAAAAGAACCAATTATACACACCATCTTCATCCATCAAGTACTTGAGATACACTGGATAATCTTCTTTCGTTGCAATCCGCAACTTGACTTTTTCCATGATGCACCCCCTGGGTTGATTTTAATGTCACTATTTATTATAACACATTTTATGTAAATTATCAATTTGATATAAAAAAGAAGGCTTATGCCTTCTCTTTTTTCGTTTTCTTTTTCTTCTTTTTATTGTCTATTGGATCTTCATCATCTGATAACTCTTCTGCGTCATCTCTTTGTGCTGCAGCTTTTATCTCTTCTTCTAGTTTTTTCTTCTCTTCTTCTGATTTTTGATCTAATTCTTGTTGCAATTTAGATTTCAATGTTACATCATATTCATAAACAAATATATCTTTTGTTTTTGGTTGAATTAAATTGTTCTCCTCAGCAAAATAATTATTTGTTCTAAATTTATTAGTTGCAACTTGTTTAAAATCTAATCTACTGCAATCAACTAAAACAGATTTTGATACATCCATTCCTTCAGGAAGAGTTTTATTCATGTTATCAAACATTACTATATTAGAATAGTAAAGTAGTGGTAAACCTTCTTTGTAATTCAATTTGATTAAATTTAAAGCGCCTTCACCATCATCATGATACTCTTCTAATGCTCTTTCAATATCTAAGTTATATACTTCAAAATGATTTTCATTAATCATTTCAGTAATTGGAACAACTTTATATAGAGAAAAATCATATTGTGCTGTAACCTTTGGAACAGCTCCTTCAAGATAATTTAATAATCCTTGTAATCTTTCAGTAAAATCAAAAACATCAATCTTTTTATTAATATTTAAAATCTTATACTTACTCTTATCATTTTCTCTATGTGCCTTGCTTCCAATATATCTTACTTTTCTTGAATCATCTTCATAATTTCCAAATATATCAAAAGAGTCACTATCAAGATATACTCTTGATTTTTGGTAATCTTCTTTTAGAGCTAATAGCATATCTTCGATAATAGCTTTATCCATATTTTCTTCACGAAGAAGATTAATGCCTTCTAATGCTTCTGTCTTAGCAACAAATAAAGCATCTGTTTCTTCATTAGATAGTTTCTTTCTTTGGATTCTGTCTACATCAATTCCTAATTGTTCAAAGTCATTTTCAATATCAAATGTTTTCTTTAAGTTTGCCTCTGTATGTTTATTTTCAGCTTCATATCCCATTTCCAAGCTTAGTTTTTCATCTTTATTTGCAAACTTCCAGAAATCAAATATGCTTTTCTTATGGCTATCAATTTCTTTTATATATAGATTTGCATTCTTAACTTTTTGTTTTAAATTCTCATTTTTTAGTTTTAATGCATTTAAATCTTCTTTTAAATTCTTATTAACTTTATTACACTTTTCTAATACATCAAAAATTGTTACTAAATCTTCAATAGTGTAATACATTTTATCTTTTATCTGTGCATTTATTGCTTCAACTGAAATTCTGCTAGTCTTTTGAACAGGTTCTTTTTGAGCTTCTTCCTCATGTTTTTTGTTCTTCTTAGACTTTTTGCTAGCCTTGTTTTCTTCTGAAGATGATTTAAAGAAATACTTAACTTTACCAAAAAATGTTTTCTTATATTCTAAATAAGTAGATATTTCTCTTTGTTTAGCTAGATACTCTTCTTCCTTCTTAGAAGTTTCTTCTTTTAATGCATCAAGTTCAATTTCTCTGTCGCCTATTTCATTATTAACTTTTTCTATTTCATTTTGACACTTACCATACTCACTTTTGATAAAATCTGTAAGCATATCAAATTTAAGTTTTGTATCGCCATAATATAGTTCTAATTCGTTTTTACTGTTTATCTTAGTATCGAATTTATAATGATCCTTAATTTCTGTTTGAAGAATGAATAAAGCTTTTAACAACTTATAAAATCTTAACGCTTCATCATGATTAGATAATTTTACTTTATAAGTACTTCTTACTCTGTCGTATACTATAGTATCTCCAACAATTTGAATTGTTAGATCTTCTGCTTTATCAAATACTTCAAAAACTAAACACCAATTTTTAGAAAATAACCATAAATAATTCTCAATATCAGTAATTTCATTTCTGTTTAGTATTTCTTCGCTATAACTCATAGAATTAATTGGAACATATACTTTTGGAACTATTTTTGATTTTTTTCCATCAAATTCTAACTTCTTTTTTAATAAATAGAAGAACTCTGAAAATGTTTTTTCGTTTGTACATACAAGCATAAAATATCTATCAGTTGCTTCTGAATAATAAATTTGCCATAGATTATCTTTTGCAAATTTTACTTTAAAAGGTTCATTTTTTTCTAAGTTTTTCTGAATAGATGCAATATTTTCGATTTCTGCAACATTTAAAGATTCAATCATTTTTAAAAATGTTGTATATCTTTCTAATCCTTCTGCATCTGCACTTTCTGGTTCAAGATACTCTCTTAAAGGTAATGCATTTGAGTATTTTTGTTTTAAAGAATCGCTTCTAAGTGATGGAGTAAGTAGTATTTCTATTTTATCAATTGGAATGAACTTAAAAACTCTATGGTCTTTATCATTGTTAAGTCTTGAGACACTAAAGTTTAACGGATTAAAATTAGTAATAGCTTCTGGTATTTCATCAAGGTCTAATTTAATGTATTTTAGTTTAGAAGCTAAGTCGTCATTCATCTTTTTCAATTTATACCCCTCCCATACTCAAATTACATCTCAAAGTATATCATACTAAGTTCAATTTATCAATTCAAAAAAAATATTTTGCAAATAAAAAAAGACTAGTACTTTTTGAAGTGAACCCCAAAAAGTTCACTAAAATAAAAGGACTAATAAGAGAAGATTTATCTTCTCTTATTTTTTAATCTTTTTGTATTATAAAATTCTAGCCAATCTTCAACTAAAGCTATGTATTCTGCTAAATTTGTGATAT
>JAEEGL012601322.1_pt1 | contig 74398 bp, 48 predicted proteins | sample 9134231 | NCBI WGS metagenome assembly JAEEGL01 (sample SAMN16246548, study PRJNA631951) | gut metagenome | biome: gut microbiome; feature: rumen; material: fiber-attached | host: Bos | place: Iran: Karaj | collected 2018-10 | reverse complement strand
TTGCGGTCGAAGTAGTTGATGTAGGTCTGCATCTGCCCAAGCTCGTCGTGTCCGACCTTTTTGAGCTTGAGGTCAATGACGAAAAACGACCGCGTGAACCGGTTGTAGAACGCAAGATCGGCGTAATAGCTGTGGTCGCCGATTACGCAGCGCACCTGACGCCCATGGAACGTGAACCCCTTGCCCATCTCCAGCATGAAGTCCTGGATGTGGTCGAAGATGCGGTCTTCCAATTCTCCTTCGGAATACTTGTCTGGCGTTCCGAGGAATTCCGTCACGACCGGATCTTTCAACGCCTCACCCGCAACTTCCACATCTGGCGCGGGGCGGTTCATCAGCGCGCGGACTTTCTCCTTGTCCTTTGAAATCTGAAGCCGCTCGAAGGTCGATGTGCGATACATTCGTTCCAGCCGCCGGAACGACCAATTCCCCTGCGTGGCTTCACGCTCATAAAATGCACGCTCCACAGGATCGGCAATGCGCATCAGCAACAGGTAGTGCGACCAGCTGAGGGTGAACTTTGGAATTGGGGAAACACTGTTTACCAAATTGTCATCGTCGGATTTCCACAACACTGTTGCGGATTTTCCACCGCCTAATTCCGCAAACACCGTTTGCGGAATCCCTTCAACACCGTTGAGAGAATCGTTGTCCACAGATTCCGTAAACACCGTTTGCGGAATTGGCGCGTATATGAGATAGAACTTCCGAATCGTTTCCAGGGAACGCATAGACCAACCGCGACCAAACCGAGCGGTAAGTTTTATAGACAGCTCTTCAACAACCTTTTCTCCATACTCCGCCCGACGCTTTCCGCCTTGCTCCTCTTCGACAATCTGCCGCCCGATCTCGTAATTGGTATAGACCTGCGCAATGTTGGCGACGGTGGCGACCTTCTGCCGCGCCTCCTCGATAAGCGCAACCACACGCGAAAAGAGGCTTGGCTTGCGCGTACGCGAAACAGCTTTATTCCCCTTGCCCTTCATCCCATCAGCTCCTTGAAGTTGGCGTCGATTTTCTCCGCCAGTTTCGCCGCCTCGGCGTTGAGCTGGCGCAGTTCCTCGTGGAGCGCCGCAAACTTCTCCGCAAAGTCCTCATCGCCGCTATCTGTCTCCGCCACACCGACATAGCGACCCGGCGTGAGCGACCAGTCGTTTGCCGCGATCTCCTCGCGAGTCACCACTTTGACCAGTCCTTCGACATTGCGGTATCTGGCATCTGGAAAGCGCTCCTCCAGCCACGCCGCCGCCTCCGTCTCACCGTTCTTTCTATAGTCCGCCAGCAGCTGTTTGTAGCGTTCCGTCTCACCGCGATAGAGCCAGACGATCGCCAGAAGGTTCTGCTCCTGTTCGGGCGAGAAGTCATTGATTTTGCGCGTCACTTTGCGATAAACGTTCCGCGCGTCGATCATCAACACCCTGTCCTTCTGCTCATCTGTCCTCTTCGCGCGGTTCAGGAACCAGAGGACGCACGGAACCGTCCGCGTGTAGAAGAAGTTGGAGCGGATGGAGACCATCACATCGACCGCTCCCGTCTCGATCAGCTTCCGCCGCACCAACGCATCGCCGCGCCCTGCCGACTCCGCGCCCGCCGCCATCACGAAACCGGCGCGGCCATGGTCGTTCAGGTAACTGTAGAAGTAGCTGATCCACACATAGTTGCCATTCGAGACCTTGCCCTTGTCATTCACACTCGGCAATCCAAAAGGAAGGCGAGGGTCGCTCTTGATTTTGTCGGCGTCAATCTCATCGACGTTGAACGGCGGATTCGCCATCACGAAATCGGCCTTGCCAATCAGTTCATGGGGGTCTTCATAATAGGTGATTGCCCTCTTGATGTCGCCTTCCAGCCCATGGACGGCGAGATTCATCTTCGCAAGACGGATGGTCGTGGCGTTCTTCTCCATGCCGTAGAATGTCAGCTTCTCCGATGGATTTTGGTTCTGTCGTTCCACAACGCGAGCGGACTGCACGAACATGCCGCCAGAGCCGCAGGCCGGATCCAATACGATTCCCGAATCCGTCTCAAGGACCTTGGCGATGAATGACACAAGCGAGACAGGTGTGAAGAACTCGCCGCCATCATGTGCCTTGGAGCCCGCGAACTGCGTCAGAAAATACTCATAGATGCGGCCAAAGACATCGCCCGACATCTTCTTGAGCTCCTCGGGGTTCAGCTTGCGCAGAAGCTGTCCGAGAATTTCATTGTCGAGTTCGTTGTATTCCTCCTTCGGCAAGATGCCCCGAAGTGATTCATAGTCAGCCTCAATGGACTCCATCGCCTTAATGATGGCCTCGGCGCGATTGGCGGAGTCAGGCAGGCTCACAAGATAGTCAAACTGCGCTTCGGGGCGGAGAAACACAGCACCCCTCGTCGAAAAGTCCTCTTTCGTGAGCGCACGGGTCTCTCCGCCACGAGATGGAAGGGACTTGACAACCTCATCCCGCACAGCCAGATAGCGGCTGTAGGCATGACGAAGGAAGATAAGTCCCATCACAGGCATGAAAAACTCGTTCGCGGCAAAATTGGAGTTTGCGCGCAGGGTGTCCGCCGCGCTCCAAAGCCGTTTCTCTATCGCTTCAATATGTTCGAGCTGTGCCATTTATGTATCCAAAACATGAAAACAGGTTGACCCTTGCCAAGAGTCAATTCACCGATATGAACCAAGACGGCATCATGAAATCAATTAATGTAACATGTCTTTCTCAATTGTTCAAAGACGACCTTCCTCCTACGTTAGTTGTTGACGGATGAGACATGGAAGAGACAATATATATGGTATATATAGAGCAATTTCCATGCCAAGTTCAAACCAAAGTCCGTCCCCTATGCCCCATCCGTCTCTTTCGTTCCATGAATTCGCGAACGGCGAATTGCCTATGGCGTTTCCAGGCTCCAGGTGTTGTTTTGGCGGCGAATTCGGATTTCGGTCTGGAAGACAAAGGACGGATCGCCACGGGACTCGATGGTCGCCTGAATGGTCTCGGCGTTGGGTTTCACCGTGATCTCTTGGGCGAAGTCATTGCCGATTTTGACGGTGATCGGGTTGTCGAGGTTTAGCATCTTGTTGTTCAGCAATATCTTAAGCCGCTCTGGCGCTTTGGGGAGGATGATGGCATTCGCCTTCCGGTCATAGGAGGCTTCGATGACTGGCGTGTCCGTCGCCTCCGGAGAAAGGCCATCCAAATCCAACCAATAGAATTGGGAGAAGGTCGCTTCCAATGCCTTGCCGTGGGCGATGCGGCTGGGAGCAATGTTCCTCAAATTCCATATCACCTTCTCGGGCACGGGATTACGAACCGCCTTCTCCAGGCAGCGCACTGCGTTGGTGTCCACATGGGCGTGGGGGAACAGCTCTTGGTCATAGCGCCAGCCACGGTAGTCCACCACCACCTCCTGCGGCACAGGCTGCGGCAGACGGTCAAGGAAACCGTGTCCCCTTCCCACATGGAGGAAAAGCTTATGGGGATAGTACCCCGGATGGAGGTTCGCCATGGCGTCCAACAGCATGGCGTAGTCGGCAGCCCACCGCGCACGGTCATAGGCGAAATCCCCCTGCCCCAACTGGATGATGAACAGCAGATTGGCCATGTTCAATACGCTGATTCGGTTGGGATGGCCGGCGGACATGTTGGCGCCGGCGAAGCGGTCGCTCATGCGGGAGGCGATTTGATAGACCCCGTCCCCTCCGGCCGAATAGCCCATGACATAAACACGGTTCGGGTTGACGTGGCGGAAGAGGATGAGATTCTCTATCATCCTGTCATACAAGGGGTAAGAGTCTGCGACACAATGCAGGTTCCAGGTGTTGGTGACGCCGCGGGGGGCCACATAGATGCCACAGGTGACGGAATCCCGATAGTACATTTTCATTTGCTCCCATTGGGAGTCGTTGATCTCCGGGGCCGTGCCGCCGCCGCCATGAAGGGCGATGAAAAGCGGATAGCCATCCTCTGGCTCATCGCCAATTTGGAACAGCCCGTATTTCATGACTGAGTCCCCATAGGGAATGGCGCTTTCCTCCATCTCCTTGATGCGTTGGGGGTCTTGGCGGAGTCGTTCCGCATACTGATTCCAAAGCTGGCGGCTCGTCTCGTCCGGAAGGTCGGCAAACGCCAGCGGCACCGCTGCCAGCAGTCCCATGCACATCCCTAACATCTTGCAGTTCAACATGTTTATAATTTTCTCCTGCTGTTCATTTTTGTTGGTTTCATTCAAAATAATTCTTTGACTCTCCATAGGCAATGACACAATTCTTGCCATAGGAACGGACACCTCGTTTGTGCGGCGGCACCTCCTCCTTCATGGGGACAACTCCCCGTCGTTTCCATGTAAATATCTGTCCAGGAATAAGTTCCAATTTAAATACGTATTTGCTGACGGATGGCAGCACGCCACTGAAGACAGCGGCGGAATGGTCGTCAAAGAATCGGAGGGTGCCCTTCCAGCCTTGGGGGCCACATGCCACGCGAAGCCAGCGCACACCCTTTCGATCCTTTCCCGCAGACACGGTCAATCCGCCGACGGCCGCCAGATTGTGGAAGGACACTTTCACGCCCAACGACGGCAACGGCACGGGAAACAGCTTCAGCTGGTTGCCATGGCTTTGCAGCAACGCCTCCATGACGCCGTAAAGCAGGGCGCCCGCGTTCTGGACCATGCTCATGGAGGCGGCGCGGCCGGCGGCGGTGTTTGTCTGTGCAAGCAATGTACTTGACTGCGCATCAGCAACTTCGTACTTTCTGCGCTTTTGGGCGATGGAGGTGAAGATGCCGCCGGGCATACTGCTGAACATGCCATTGGACTTGATGAAATCCTGAATCAGAACGCGGTGCAGAATCGTCTCCGCAAAAGCGGTGTCCCGCAGTTTGACGGCCACGTCGAACAGCCAGCCGCCGGTCAGGTCGCAGGCGACGCCGATCTTGCCGTTGAAGCTCTTGCGGTAGGTGTGGTCAAGATGTTCGCGCATAGTTTTGAGGGCGACGGTCGCCAGCGGGGAATCCGCGTCAATGTCCTCCGCCGGAACGACATTCGCAAGATAGCTTGGATGGCAGAGCAACGTGCGTCCCGTTTCGCTGGCGGAGCCGATGAATTCGCCGTCCTTCTGCGGATAGTCGGGAAAGGCGTCAAGCATCTCCTGCGCCTTTTTCGCCGTGTCGCTGAATTGTCCAAGTTCCTTGTTGAAAGCAACTACCGCCATGAAGAGCTCCTTGAAGAGCGCCAAATCGTTGCCGGTGTTCCACGCCGGAAACACCCCCTGCTCAGGAGCCCACGAGGGGCCAATCCACAGCTTGCCGTCCTTGCCCGGCTTGCAGTACAGGAAGTAGTAGCGGGCGGCCGACTCCAGAATAGGCAGGATCTTCTTCCGAAGGCGCTCCCTGTCAGGGTAGAACTGATGCCATTTGATGTAATGGTCCGCGTAGAAGCCCGTGGAGCAGCGCATGGCGCGGTAATGGCCGCGGGACATCTCGCGCCCTTCCGGCCCCATCGCCTGCGGGAAGCGCAGCTCGTCTACACCGAAGCGCTCCTTGGTCTCCGCGCGCATGTTGGGGAACCACGATTCAAGGGTCTTGAAAACGCATTCGAAGAGCTCCGGATGGTTCAATCCGAACAGCGGCCAGGCATACATGGCGAAATTGATGTTTCCATGATAGTCGCCGCTCCATGGAGCCGCCGCCTCCGCGTTCCAGAGGCCGAAGAGGCCGGGGGCGACGGCGCCGCGGGAGGTGCACGCCGTCAAATAGAGGTTGCAGTACCACAGTCCCTCTAGGGCGGGATTTTCAAGGGCAATGCCGCTCTTGTTCCAGAATTTCTTCCACCAGAGCAGGTTACGATTTCTGATGGCGGCAAAGCCCGCCGTTTTCGCCTGAGTCAGCTTTTGCCGTGCCAGCTCCAGCAGATTGCCTCGCTTGCCCTCCACATCCACAATCAAGGTATGGAAGACATCATATTTCAACTTTGGCGGCAGATCGTTGCGCATCTTGTCGCCGGCCTTCATGCTGTTCTGCAGAATCGCCAGTTCCGAAGCGTTGTAGTTCAGGGAGACGTCGATGGCCGCATGCCCCGGATCGCAGGATGGCGCGGCGGCGATGGGCACGCCATCCACGGTGAAGGCGGCGATGGCCTTGAGCTCTTCATGGAAGTCGAAAAGGATGTAGGCGATGCCGTCGTCGGTCACGCCATTTTCGAGCAGCCTTGCCTCCGGATCCTCAAGTCTATACAATTCAACACGTTGCTTATAGGGAAAATGACACTGCTCATGCACGAAGGTGTCCTCCAGATGGATGGCGGTGACATCATCGTCGGGGTCGGTCAGCGCAGTCCACGCCATGGCCTTGCCAGCCAGTTCGTAGCGGCCGCGGACTTCGCCTTTAGAGATGTCCATCTCCATGCGTTTGTCGAAGAGAGTGACGGCCGGCGGCAGGAACCATGTGTCCAAACCGATTTTCAGGCGGCCGCCAGGCTTGAAGCCGGGGCGCTCCGTGTCATGGAACTCCTTGTTGATCTCTTCGAGAAGCTTGTCCTTCCCCTGCGCCAACAGCGCGTTGAACTGCTCCAGCGGAATCCGTCCAGGCCCCACAAGATGCCGTTTCCACAGATCGAGCCGTGTGAAGGCGTATTCAAGAACCGTGTCCTCAGGCTGATAGACGAGTCCGCCGAACTGTCCGTTGCCCATGGCAAGGCCATTTGCCCAATGGGAAGGACTCGTGTTCATGTACAGCGTATGCGCCGCCGCGCGTCGATGGCCCTTGAATGGCATTTCATTTGACATGGTTATGAACTCCGGTTAACCAATCGTAATCTCAAAAGAACGGCTGTTTTCTGACGGCATTCGTCCCTGTCGTTGTATATAAAGATGTAATATACACTAGGTCAGCCGATCATGGGTGATATTGGCGAGAATGGACAAAAATGATGTGCGATAACAATCAGTCATTCGTGAAAACGATACATTTGCGGACGGCATCAGCCTGCTCTGTGGACAATAGGACAAAGGAATGCGGTTTAATTTCATCACCCAAAACCGACAGGATGGTATTTCCGTCTCCCATACGGCGAACATTTCTGATTGCAAAAGCAAATGCCTTGGGCTGCTTTTCATAATAGCGCAGATAGGAATCATGGTCAATACCGCTTGTTTCTGAAGTCCGTTGCCATATTTCTTCTGGCGTCCCTGACAAAATCTCGCCAATTTCAAACATTGCCAGCAATGTCTCTGGGGCATCGGAGCTGTATAATACGAGTTCGCTTCCAGTGTGTACCCATTCTGGACACCGCTTGCGGAATTCATATGTCTTTTCCCCAGATAGGATTCTGTCACAGTAGATTCGATGTATCGAAAGAAGGCATGTTGTCTTTTTGATGTTCATAATACCAAGACCAATGATAAAATCTGGTAATAATCGTTATCTCAAAAGAATGGCTGTTTTCTGACGGCATTCGGCTTGTTGTTGTATACAAAGATGTAATATACAAGAGAGGGTAACTATTCAGAAGGAGTCCACAGAACACACGGAAGGACACAGAAGACGCTGATGGCAGCCTCCCTTTTCGCAAAAGGTCCTAAAGGACCGCCGTCTCCGTGACATCCCCTCTGCGGAAATGACCCGCCGTTCTCATCAGGAGGGGAAAGTGGCATCTCTATTTCCGAAGAGGGGATGTCCTCTCGGAGACCCGCGCTGCCACAGCACGTTTTGCGAAAAGGGGCCTGATTGATTCGACTTGTCATTTCTGTTTATTCCGTGTATTCCGTGGACTTTGAAGGGGTTCTGAATAGATACAAGAGAGGTTCCTATTTGTCGTGGCGGGTCCTCAAAATGACTTTACCGAAACGGTCTGGATTCATGTAAAGCCCAAACGTCGGCGACCATGCGGAGTTCGGCTGATAGCGTCTGCTCATGGCCGCATTGAAAGTGCATTCGTCGACGAGCGACGGCGTCAGACTCGACCATGGGAACGCCGCCTCGAGAATCCAGTGGCTGGCGTGTCTCGTGGTTTTGATCACGGCGCCGCTACGCCAGTTGCGGTCCTGCCCCGCGACAAACACCATGTGTTGGCCGACATTGCCATTGGCGTTGATTCCCCAATGCGCCACCCTGCTGTTGTCGTCAAAGCCGAGGAAAAGTTCGAGAAGATCATCGTTGAAAATCGCAAAGTCATTGTCTTCAGTGACTTCCGCATTCAATGCAGTCATGTCCGGCTCATTCATCACCGCACCGACATAGAAGAACGCGTTGTCAAAAGCCAGTCTGATTTTCGGCGTGATGTTCATTGCGGTGCCGTTGGCGTTGTTGATGAGGGTGATTTCAGGCGCGTCCTTCCAGCCAGAGTCATCAAGTGCGCCATCAATGACAATTGGCGTGGAAACGGCCGTCAGCTCAAGTTTTGGCGGCGGAAGGTCAGGGATTTCAGGCAGCTTGAAGGACGGCTTGTAGTCCGCGTCGATCCGTTTCATGTCCAAGGCGTTGTTGCAGAGTCTCATCGCCTTGTAGTAATCGCGCCAAGTGCTTCCCTTGAAGAGCTTTGGACTTGTTCCCTCCGGATTGAGCTTGGCCTCCTCAAACGGATAGACCGTGTAGACCCACATGCCATGCGAATCCTCCGCCATGCGGTACAGATGCCCTGCGATGGTTTCGGCAGGAAACTTGAAGTTCCAGATGCCAGCGGCATACAACGCAGGATAGCCTTCTTGGGCAAGGCGTTCCGTGCGCTTTTTGATGGACGGCGTATAGCCGACGGAATATTCCATCTCGGACAGGAGCAACGTCGGCATTTCGGGCGTGCCTAGACCTCTCGTGCAGCCTGGAAACCATTCGAAGAAAGGGACATATGCAATGATGAAATCAGGATTGAGCTGGTGGATGGCGCGTTCGACCTTTCGGCATGTGTCGGTCATTTTCCATCTGCTGTAGTCGCAGTAGCGTTTGAATTGATTGTTGCTCTTGGTCCATTCAAGTCGCTCTTCAGCAGGTAGTTGCGGGGGCTTCTGCTTTGTCATGGACAGAAATTCGCCGAAGCAGGCGTCGCAGAAGCACGGGCCCGGGTAGTTGGAGCCATCTCGCACATACATCTCGAAATCCAGAACGGTGCCTGCCATCGCGGGGACTTCCAGACCGACCTTCGCGGAAATCAACGCACGGGACAGGATTTCCTTCTCCCAATAGTCCCAAACCGCAGGACAGACCTGACTGGCCGCCGTCTTGCCCGCGCCGTTATAGAATTTCCTGTATCCTCCGCTGCATTGGCTGAACTGGATGACGCTCAAACAGTCCAGATGGTGGTTGCGACAGCCAATGGCCCAGAAGCGCGCCCAGTCTTCCATGACATGCAGTTCGCCAGGGCCGTCTTTCCATGGCCCGAACAACGACATGACCATGTTGTAACCCTGTCTGGACAAGTCACCTAGGACTTCAAAGGAATACTTCGACGGATCAAAGCCCGTTTCCTGTATGGTCGGTTCGGACGGCGTGCGATATTGGCTCGGAACCGCGCCCCATGCGCCACGGATTTTGTGGTCGACATAGTATTGCAGGCGTGGATGAAGCTTCTCCGCAGGAAAGATCGGCATGACGTCAAACGGTGCCTCCGCCGTCAGCTCCTCCAGAAGTCGTTTCAGTTCCTTTGACGGCCACTGCGCATTTTGCAGATAGCGGCAGGCATCGTGGATGTTGTGCGCCTCGTATGCCAACTGCGCGGCGCCGTTCCATGCACCGCTCTTCACATGTGGCTTGGCTTCAGGATGTTCCGCCGCAGCAAGAAACAACTTTAGCGCCGCTTCCTTATCGCCGAGATGCGACTGTAAGACGGCCTCCTTCCAAAGCAACGCCGCCTCATTGCTCCCCGTGGGTTTTAGCTCTTCCCTTGTCTTTTGCAAAAATTCCGCGGCCTTGTCCCAATTGCCGAGGAGCGACTCCAAATCGAACATTTCCATCCCTGCATAGCAGCGTTGAGGACGGGGATATACGTCTGTGTCAAAGACGGTCAGATAATGGCTTTTGGCGTCATCGAACCGTTGCCGTCTCACCAGTTCCCTTGCGGTTTCAAGATGCGCCTCCGCTCCAGGCCAGCCGGTGTTTTTCAACTCAATGCTCCGTTCGAATGTTTCAAGAATTAAGTCATTGAGTTTCAACGACTTGCACTGCAAGCCAAGGGAATAAAGGAGGCTGCCTTTCTGGTCGTTGGACAATTCCGTGGCCTGCAGAATCATCTGGGTCAGCGTCCGGATTTCCTGCTCATTGGCACAGGAGGAGACTCGGTCCGCGAGTGCCTTCAACGTATCCTGTGCCGCGTTTGCGGCCAGCAGGCAGAAAGCGGCCATGCCAAGAACAGTGAAAAGGCGTCTCATGTGATTCTCCCATATGCAATAAAGTGATGTCTTCTACGGTCAATGCACGGACTTTGCCGCAAGGGGTGTTCATTTGGCCGTCATGGCGAAAATCTTGCCGGGGTTCATGATGTTGTTGGGATCCAAAGCCGCCTTGATGGCCCGCAGCACATCAATGAAGGCCTCGGAGACCACGCATGGCATGTATTTGAGCCGCTTGCAGCCGATGCCGTGCTCGCCGGAGATGCGGCCGCCGCGACGGGCCACCACGCCATAGAGCTCCTCCAGAAGCTTCGGCAGAGTCTGCTCCCATTGTTCGTCGCTCCATGAGTCTGGAGCGCTGACTCGACTGTGCAGATTGCCGTCCCCCGCATGGCCATAGCAGGGAATGGCAACGCCATACTTCTCCGCCAGCGTCTGAAACTCCTCCACCACGTCGGCGATGGCTGCGGGAGGCACCACCACATCCTCTCCGGACTGGCGGGGGAAATACAGGCTGAATGCCTCCGCCACGCTGCGGCGAATCTTCCAAATCCGCTCCGAATTGGCCTGCGTGTCCGCCACATACACATTGAAGGCCCCCTGCTTCTCCAAAAAATCCCCCAGAAGCTCGATGTCGTCCATCATCTGCTCGGGGTCATTGCCGTCCACGGAGACCAGCAGCATGGCGCCGCATTCATCATAGGGCAAGGTCTCGTTGAGGTAGCGGCAGGCGGCTTTGAAGGAGTCCGCGTCCATGTATTCTATGGATGTGGGCGTGATTCCGGAGCCGGTCAGGGTGGCCGGCACCGCGTTGATGGCCGTTCGGCTGTCTTTGAACAACGCCAGCAGATCAAATTGGTATTTGGGCCGCGGGATGACCTTGAGGATGATTTTCGTGAAGATGCCCAACGTGCCCTCCGAGCCGGTCAGCAGGGGAAGGAGATTGTATCCCGTCACGTCCTTAAGCAGCTTGCCGCCCACCTCCAAAATCTGCCCAGAAGGCATAACCACCTCCAGCCCAAGGACATAGCGACCTGTAACGCCATATTTGACCGCCTTGCCGCCGCCGGCGTTCTCCGCCACGTTGCCGCCGATGTAGCAGGTTTCCATGCTCATGGGATAGCCGGCGTAGAACAGCCCATGGGGTTTGAGGAACTCATTGATGTCGTTGGCCACCACACCCGGCTGGACCACAATCATCATGTTCTCCTTGTCCAGCTCCAGAATCTTGTTCATTCGGTCCGTGGCCACCACGATGCCGCCAAAGACAGGAACGGCGCCGCCGGAGAGTCCGGAGCCGGCCCCCCGCGGAGTCACGGGAATATGCCGTTCGTTGGCAAGGGCCACGATGCGGGAGACCTCCTCCGTGGTGGAGGGGCGAACCACGATCTCCGGCATGTGTCGATAGTGCTTTCCGGGTATCTCATCGTGGGAATAGGGCTCCAGCCGCTCCTCATCACGGAAAATGACATGGTTCGCGCCGCAGATTTCCTCCAGAAGCGCGGCGATTTCAGCGGTGACAGGGGAATAGGTATCCATTAGAGCTGACCTCCTCTGCGGACGGTTTCAATGAGTTTCGGAACCACATCATGCAAGCTCCCCACGATGGCCAAGTCCGCCAGCGAGAAGATTTGGGCTTCGCTGTCCGTGTTGACGGCGATGATGCGGGCGGCGGTCTGCATGCCGGCCAAATGCTGTATGGCTCCGGAGACGCCAAGCCCCAGATAGAGTTCGGGAGTCACGGTGCGGCCGGAAAGGCCAATCTGACAGCTGTACGGAAGCCATCCCCTGTCCACAATCTCCCGCGTGGCCCCCAAGGCGGCTCCCAGAAGGGAGGCCAGTTCACGGATCATGGGCAGATGCTCCGGCTTGCGGATGCCACGCCCCACCGCGACGATGCGTTTGGCGTTGGCAAGCTCCTGCCTTTCATCCAACGGCGTGCTCTGCATGAGGGAAAGCGCCGAATTGTCCCATTCCGACGGCGCGGCAATATGTCGTATAACTCCTTCTCTACCAGCAACTTCCATAGAAGGAGGCGTGGCATGGGGCCGGACGGTGGCCATTTGGGGCCGATGATGAGGCGTGCGGATGGTCGCCATGATGTTGCCGCCGATGGCGGGGCGGGTCTGCAAAAGCAGGCCGCTATCCGGCTCGATGGCCAGTTCAGTGCAGTCCGCCGTCAGTCCTGTCTGCATTTTCATGGCGGCGTAGGGCAGCCAGGTCCGTCCTGTCGTGGTGGCTCCACCGATAAGTATCTCCGGCTCAAGCTCTTTGACTGCCGCCAACAGCGCCTGGGCATAGGGCTCCGGACGGAAACGGCCAAGGAAGTCCCCCTCATAGGAAAGGACCACGTCCGCCCCCGCCGCCACCAGCCGATGAAGTTCGGAGTCGGACAGGCCGTCGGAGACCACAAGGGCGCCAATGTCCCCTGGAGCCAACGCCAGCGCACGTGTAAGCAGTTCAAAGGAAATGGGTTGGAGTCGATGATTCAATGCTTCGGCAATGATGCAGACTTTCATTGTGCTCCTCCTTTGACCATGGCGGCGATGGCGTCGGTGGCCTGTTGCAGCGTGGTTTCGTCCACCACGGTTATCCGTCTGCCTTTGCGTCCAATGGACGGATGGAAGATTTTGACGACCCGCGTGGGAGAGCCGTTCAGACCCACCTCTTCGGCGGCCAACCCCAGCTCCGCCACCGTCACCGTCGGAATCGGGCGGCGGCGGGCGGCCTTTTTGCCCGCCAGCGTGGGAAGACCGACTTCACCAATGGCCTTGGTGACGGAAATCACGGCGGGCAGATGCACAAGCCATTGCTCCACATCATTTTCCGTCTTCCGTTCCGCCTCAAGGCCCCCCTGCCCCGTCTTCACGGAACCAACGTAGGTGGCAAGACCGACGCCCAAGGCGGAGGCAATCTCCGGCCCCACCTGGCCCGTGTCTCCATCCGTGGCTCGCTCGCCTGTGAAAATGGCGTCAAAGGGACCGAATTTCCGCAAGGCGGCCGCCAGAATCTTGGAGGTGGCCATGGTGTCGCTGCCCGCCGCCACGCGGTCGCAGATGAGCAGGGCGTCGTCCGCCCCCAACGCAAGAGCCTCCCGCAACGCCTTTTCCGCGGCGGCGGGGCCCATGCTGATGACGGTGACGTTGGCGGCGGCGTCCTCCGTCTTCAGGGAAAGGGCGGCTTTGAGCGCATAAAGATCCAATGGATTGATGACGGCCTGACTGCCGTCCCTCACGACGGTTCCCGTCTTCTCGTCCATCCGCACCGTTCGTGTGTCTGGAACTTGCTTAATCAAAACGGCGTATCTCATGTTGTTTCCTGAAAGCTGTATACGTTCCTTTGTATATAATTGTCCATCAAAGCTTTAGCCACCAGATTATCTCCCAGAAGACCGGCTCCTTTTTCGGCTTTGGAGTCTTTTGGCCCTTTTTTGACTTTTTCGGCTTTGGGTCCTTTGGAGCCTTTGCGGGAGCGATGCGGCGCAGGCTCATGGTGTCATTCCGCCACGTCGACAGCTCCAGAACATCCCCAAAGGCATTGCTTTGGCGGGTGACCTGATCCGGCTCCTGTTCGGGGGACAGCCCTCCGCAAAGGGCCGCCGGCGGCTGTTCGGCAAAGCTGGCCCGAATCTCCAGCATGCCGTTGGGATGGCTGCTGAAGGCCAGCCAGCGAATAAGCCCCCGCGCGTTGCGGGCGTCTATCTCCGCATAGCCTTTGGATGCCAAGCCCCTGGACACAATCTCCAGTTCATGGGGCAGCATGCCCGCATTCACCAATGGCTCCATGCAACCATTGGTGCGCAGACAGATGGCAAGGGCCTGAGACGAAATTTCCCTAGGCGCCAAACTGCCCAAACTGGTTCCTGTTCGCACCGTCGGCACCATATAGCCAACGGGACGGGACGGCGGCTCCACAGTGGTGCAGGACACTACCAAAACCCCTGAAAGACACATCAACATTCTGCGTATCAATAACTTATCCATTTTATTCCCTCATGGTTTCCCATCCTCGTGCACCTCATCGCCGCAAACGCCGCGGCCACCGATTGCACAGGTAATCAAGGATTTATATAACTCATTTATTTTCAATAACTTAGGAGATTTTATCGTCACTTGAAGATAATTGTCCGACCATCCTGTGGACGGTTTTTCGCCCTCCACGAGCACCTCCAGGATCTTGCCGACCTGACTCTGCGCGAAGGCCTCCGCCTTCCGTCTGCCCAACGCCAGAAGCTCCTCGGAGCGCCGTTCGGCCACATGGTGCTCCGGCCGTTGGGGATAGGTGGCCGCATCCGTGTCCGGCCGCGGCGAGTAGACGAAGACATGCATGAGCCCCAACGGCAGAGCCTCAAGAAGGGCCTTGCATTGGGCGAACGTCTCATCCGTCTCTCCGGGAAACCCGACCATGACATCCGTGCCGATGCAGACTCCAGGAACCGTGGCGGCCGCCTCCTCCACCAGCTTCGCGTAGGCCGCCGCCGTGTAATGCCGCCGCATCGCCTTCAAAATGCGGTCTTCCCCATATTGGACAGGAAGATGCAAGAAGCGACACACCATAGGGTTAGATGCCATCAGCGGAATGACCCGCCGAATGGCCGCCCCCGGCTCTGCGGAACCGATGCGAAGTCGATAGCCCGTCCCCAAAGCCAGCAGCTTCTCCATGAGCGCAGCCAAATCCATGCCGCCGCTGGCGTATTGGGTCACATTGACACCTGTCAGCACCAGCTCCCGATGCCCCCGCTCCAACAGCGCTTCCGCCTCCCGAAGCACATCCTGCCAGTCTCTGGAACGGGCGGGGCCACGGGTCTGGGGCACGATACAGTAGGAACAGCGGAAGTTGCAGCCCTCCTGTATCTTAAGATTGGCGCGGGTCCGCTCCGTGAACAGCCCGACTCCCGGCTGGAGAAAATCCTCCGTCGGAGAGCCGGCCGCCAAACGGACGGTTGGGCCGCCCTGAGTCAAATCATGGGGAAGAAACTGGCTCAAAGGGCCCGGCTTCGGGTTGGGGAACAGCAGATCGGGAGCCCCAAGGCCGCTCCACTCCGTCTTGGGGGCGCTGGCCTCGCAGCCCATGAGCACCACAAAGGCCTTGGGAAAACGCCGTCGCGCCGCCCGCACCGCCTGCCGCGTCTTCTGGGAGGCGGTGGCCGTGACGGCGCAGCTGTTGATTACGATCACATCCGCTGGCGTCCCCCATGGCACCACCGTGAATCCATAGCGACACAAATCATCGGCGGCCAGCGCGGTATCCGCCTGGTTCAAACGGCAGCCCAATGTGAAAAACGCAACGGTTGGCATCGACGAGTCGCCTCAATTGGCCGGCTTCTTCTCCATGGCCTCCGTCAAAAGGGATATCATCGTTTCGGAGGAGTCCTTCAGCCGCTGCTTGAACTGCGCGAATTTCTTCTTGTTTTCGTCCGTGCCTTCCGGTTGGGTCTCCAACCATGCCTTCAGTTCCTCAGAAACCGTCTTTTCAACCTCCTGCGCCTTTTTGAAGGCATCCAGTTTGTCCGGAAGACGGCTCTGGATGATCCACAAGTCCATCTCTTTGTCCACCTTCTGGTCAAGCTCCACCGACTCCTCATTCAACTTTTCTATCTCCTGATTCAACTCCTCAAGCCGTTTCTTGTTCTCTTTCAAACGGTTAAGATTTGACTTCATCGCCGTCTTCTGCTCTTCGGGCATGGTGGCCGTCAACTGCTCGAAAACCGAAGGCACAAAGCGCAGAGGCTGGCGAATCCAGAAGATCAAGGACTCCGGCTTCCGGTCATCGGGAACCTCGATGTGGGCAATGACGTTTCCCTCCGCATCCACCAAAATCAGCGTGGGATAGCCCTCCACATCGTATTTCTCTGACAATGCGCGATTTCTGGCGCGGAAGGCCTCAGGCACTTTGGACTCGTCCTGCGGAAAGTCCAAATACCCCAACATCAGGTTCTCCTTTGCGAAGTCCTTCCACACCTCCTTGTCCAAAATGTCCGTGTCCAGCTTGGTGCACCAATGGCACCAGTCGGAACCTGTAAATAGCAGCAGCACAGGCATTTTCAGCTCTTTTGCCTGTTTCATGACCGCATCCAGGTCCATGGACCAGACTCCAGGGGCCGCCCCCTCTTTGATGACCTCCGGCTCCGCCATGACCTTCATCGACAAGCATGCGAACAACAGCAGTAATACAAAATTAGCCTTTTTCATTGTCGTGTCCTTCCTCTTCAATGATTTATTTTTTAACTATTTGACAATCAATATGTTATAGAAATTTCTCCGTTTTCAGGAACTCCTCCAGGGCCTCATGCCAATCCGGCATGGGCGGAAGCCCGTGGAGCCGCAGCCGCCGATTGTCCAGCCGGGAGTTCGCCGGCCGTGGAGCGGGACGGGGGAACTCGGCCGTGGTGCAGGGCTGCAGCGCCTGTCGCCGTCCAGCCAGCCGGAAGATTTCCGACGCGAACTCGAACCAGCTGGCCTCCCCCTCGCAGGTGGCGTGGAAGGTGCCACCCAGTTCCGGATGGGCCAAAAACACGACCAGCTGCCGCGCCACCGCCAGACAACTGGTGGGATTGCCCACCTGATCCGACACCACCTTCAGCACGGGACGGGAGCCATCCGCAAGAGACAGCATGGTATGGAGGAAACTGGGGCCGCCCTGCCCGTACAGCCAGGCGATCCGCACAATCAGATGGTTGGGACACAGCTCCCGAACCAGCTGCTCCCCCGCCCATTTGCTCTTCCCGTAGACCGTCCGCGGCGCCGGCGGGTCGAATTCATCGTAGGGCGACGGGCTGTCGCCGCCGAACACATAGTCCGTGGAGATGGCCACGAGCCGTGCTCCATGGCGATTGCAGGCCATGGCCACGTTGGCGCTGGCGGCCGCATTGAGCCGAAAGGCCCCCTCCGGATCGGTCTCGCAGGCGTCCACCTGCGTTTTGGCGGCGCAGTGGATGACCGCATCCGGTCGGACACGGGCCACCAACGCATCGACCGCCGCGGCGTCCGTCACATCATGCTCCGGCAAGTCCGCGATGTACAACTCATTGGAGACCAACACATTCTGCAATGTTCGGCCCAGCTGACCCTTGCCGCCGGTTATCATCACCTTCATTTGCCGTCTCCTTTCATCGACCTTGCCTCCGCGCACTTCGCAACGCCTGCCGCTTTCCGAAACCGCCCGTCCACGTTTCATGTTATAATGGTAAATATAAGCCTCCATGGAAATCATACAACTCTGTCGGGTTGCATAAAAGTGACTACGGCATTATAGTCATATCCAATCGCATTTTCCGTCCCCTTCAGGAGCTGCTTCAACCAGTCGTCCAATGCCCCTTCAACCACCATGACAGAATCCCCCCTTCACACCAACGATTCCATGAGCCTTGCCGGCAAACTTGCCCTCAGCCGCCAGTTTCATGCCATGGGGGCCAGCCGCACCCACTCATGGAAGTGGACAGAGGAGTCCTTCAAGCCTGCCTTTGAATGGCTTATGGCAAAGCCGGGGCGAGTGCGCTTGGGAGATTATCTGAGAGCCTCCGAATCAAAGGAGGTATGGCGAGTCTCCCTGCCGCAGAAATACGGTGGCTATCCCATTATCTATAAGGAGTTTCCGGGTCTGATGCATCCCTATCAGGGCCTGCTGCAGCACTCCCTCCCCGCACGGGAAGCCGCCAATTTCGCCACGCTGAAGACCCTCGGCTTCTCCATCTCCGATGTGCTCGCCTGCGGTGAACAGCGGCATTCGGGCGTGCTGGACAAGGCCTTCATCATCACACGATGCGTGGAGGATGCGGCGGACGGCGCCCTCCTCACCAGCGCCGGCGAGTGGGCCGACAAAACGCGGCTTCGCTTCAATTTCTGCCGCGTCTGTCTCGAACAGCTGGCCGTCGCCCACCGCTGCTTCTTCTTCCACCGCGCCCTCTACGCCCACAACCTGATGATCCAGAACAGCTCCATTGAAAAAAATGACGAAGCCCCTGCCCTCATCTGGATCAATGCCGCCCATTGCACGTTCCTCCCCTTCATCTCCCTGCGGCATGCCATTGCCGCCGATCTGGTCACCATCTTCATCGACTTGAGAATGCAGGCTCTCGAAATCAAGGAGCTGTGCGAAATCTATCTGGCCTGCAACCCCACAACTGGCTTCACCGTGGACACCCTCTGGGCCGAACTGTGCACTTTCGGCCGGAGATAATATCTCTAAGTAATTAGGAAATTGGAAATATGCATTGCATGATAAGCCAGCCCGATTTCCCCCTCCTCCAACTTCTAACCGCCAATTCCTATTTCCCAATTTTCAATTATTAATTTCTGATTCCCAACAACTTAAGGAGTTTTATATGGACATCACGATCATGGGTTCGGCCGCCGCGGAGGCTGTTCCCTCTCTTTGGTGCAACTGCGAATGCTGCAAAACGGCCATCAAAAACGGCGGCAAAGACATCCGCTGCCGCACGGCATACCTCATCGACGATGACACATGCGTCGATTGCGGGCCGGACATCTTCACCCAAAGCGTCCGCTACGGCATGAAATGGGAGAAGCTGGACCGTCTGCTGATAACCCATCCCCACTCGGACCACTGCGACGCCATCGAGATGAGCTGGCGCCGAAAAGGCTTCGCCAATTTTGTCCGGCCGTTGGAGATGGTGGGCTCCCCCAAAGTGAAGGACATGATCAAAAACGTTCTGATCGGCAATGAGGAGATGAACGGCAATCTCTTTGAGGAGACCCTGCACATCCATTTCGTGGAGGCCCAGCCAGGCGCCCCCATCCAGTCCGGCGACATGGAAATCCTGCCGCTTCGCGCCAACCACGGCGCATGGAAGGAGGCGGCCTGCCTGAACTACATCATCCGCCGCGGCAACCACGCCCTTCTCATCGCCAATGACACCGGCTTCTGGTCCGAAGAGACATGGCAGATCGCCGCCGGCGCCAACGTGGAACTGGCCATCATCGACTGCACCTGCGCCCTAGCCTACCCCGACAGCGTGGACGGACACATGGGCGCCAACATCGCCGTGAAATTCCGCGACCGTCTTCTGCAGGACAAAGTCCTTGCCCCCAACGGCCAGGCCATCGTCAACCATTTCTCCCACAATGGCAATTCCATCCACGAGCTGCTGGAGGCCTTCTTTGTGCCCAAAGGCATTCAAGTGGGCTATGACGGCATGCGCATCCAACTTTGATCGTTAAATTCGCAACTTACTTATTATAAATATGTTATAAAAAATTCAAGGAATTTCCGCGATGGAACTGCTCTTTCTCGGGACAGGCGCGGCGGACTGGCCAGATCCAGGCCCCCGCGTCGGCAAAGGACGGCGCTTCTCCTCTCTCCTGCTGAACCAAACTCTGCTGGTGGACTGCAATGCCATGACGCCCGCCGCCTGTGACGAGTTCGCCGTGGATGTCAATCGGCTGACGGACATCGTCATCGGCCATCCCCACGGCGACCACTACAGTCCGGACGGGCTGATGGCCGTGGCAAAACGGCGTCTGCCTTCCCTTCCGCCCCTGACTCTGCATCTCAACGCGCCCACGGTCGCCGAGTTGCTTGAACAACAGCCGGATTTTGCCTCCACTTTTTCTGTATCTCCTTATCTTCCAGGAGATTGCATATGCTGCAACGGCTTCCAAATCACTTCCTTTCTCGCCAACCACTTTGACGGCGTCAAAGCCGCCCAGCTCTTCATTGAGTCCGACTCCCATGAGACCCTGTTCTATGGCCTAGACGGCGCCTGGCTATTGCGGAAGACCTTCGAATTCCTTCGCACACGATCGATTGACGGCATCATCTGGGACTCGACCAGCGGCGACAATGATGACTGGAGGTTGTTTGAACACAATAACTTGGACATGATTCGCCTGATGACCAAAACCCTTCGGCTCGTCGGAACCCTGAAACCGACAACCCGTCAGTTCTGCACTCATCTGGCCCGCTCCCTTTGCCCTCCCCATGAGGAATTCGCCCCCAAACTGGCCACCGAAGGCTATGAACTGGCCTACGACGGCCTGAAAACCCTCTTGAACAATTAGCAGTTTCATAGGACGAAAGAGACGCATGGAGCAGTTCTTTTGTGAAACTTGGCATGAAAATTGCTCTATATATTCCATAATATATTGTCCCGCGTTCCACGTCCCGCGTCTCCCGTCCCATAAAACAATTCATCATGCACCATAAGCCATAGACCCAAAGGTTCCCCCCATGCGCTGCTTCCCCACCACTCTGTTCCCCTGCACCCTCACGCTAATGGCGTCCTTGTCCCTTGCGGTCACCCTGCAGTCCGCCACGCCGACCCAAATCCGTCTGGCAGACTTCTCCTCCCCCAACCGCCAGATCACCTTGGGCGGCGAATTCCCCGGTGCAAAGGGCCAACTCATTCAGCTGGAGGAAGATGGAAATGTCTTCAACCGACTGGATTTCGATCTGACCCAAGGGAACTACGTGGGCCATATCCTCCCTGTGGACATCGCGGAGGGCGCCACCCAACTCACCGTGTCCCTCCGCGCCACCTCCACCCATGCCGCCACCCTTCTTTTCCGTGCCCAAGACGCGACAGCTCAAGAACATCTGGTTGGCATCCCCATGAACACGGACGGCCAGTGGCATGACTATTCCATCTCCTTCAACGATTTCAAGAGCCATTGGGGCGGCGCCAAAGACGACACCATCCATTGGCCCATCCGCATCCTCATGGTCGGCATCGAAACAAAAAAGAGCGTCGGAGCACTGGACATTCGGGACGCCATCGTGACCACCACCTCAGTCAAACAGCCTTTGGACGACATCTCCTGCAAAACCGCCCGCATCGGCGCCTTCTTCTATCCGGACGAAACCATCCCCTATCACTTGAACATTCATGGCAACGCGTTGAACCGCAACGTGGAATACCATGCCGCCGTCACCGTGACCGACTGGCAGGACAAGCCTGTCCTGTCCCTCCGCATGGAGCACCTGAAGGCCGCCGTCCATCCCCTAGAGCTTACGGCAGAGCAGCTTAAGGGGCGTTTTGGGGCCTTCAAGCTCACGGTGGAAGTCCATGCGTCGGATCAGCCGGACCTTCCCCATCGCATCGAGACCTGGTTCGCGCGGCTGACCTCCGCCCCGAAGAAGCACTGCCCCTGGATTGGAACCGGCATCCACGCCGGCCACGGCTGGGTCACCTACGACTACCGCTTTTTGGATGTGCTGGACGCCATCGGCGTCGGCATCGTCCGCGACGACATGAGCTGGGCATCCTTCGAACACGAGAAGGGCGTCTATGAGGTGCCAGATGCCATGGAGGCCATGGTCAACGCCCTCAACGCCCACGGCATCCGCCTCAACGCCATTTTGAACTTCCCCAACAAAATTTACGACAACCCGTTGGATCCCAAGGCCTTCGCGGCGTGGGCCCGCTTCATGGCAGGGCATTTCAAGGGGCGCATCACCACGTTCGAGATCTGGAACGAACCCCATAACGTGTTCTTCATGAAGCACTACGGCGATTCCCTCTGGATAGGGAAATTCGTCGAGCTGTCCCGCATGGGGGCGGAGGCCATCCATGAGGCCGACCCCGAGGTGAACGTGGCCCTGACGGCGGAGGACTGCCCTCCCTTCCTGGAGAAAATGCTGCTTCAGGGCATCGCCACCGACCGCGACATGGTCTCCATCCACCCCTACTGCCACGGTCAGCCCCGCCCCGAACACGAATGGTTCTTCCGCGATGACGGCGAATTCCACAAGGGGCTGGCCCGCCGCAACGGCGGCTGCTCCCGCTTCTGCGTCACGGAGGCCGGCTGGACGACCTATCAGGGCGACATGAAGTACCTTGAAGTGGCCGGCGGCTATCCGCGTTCCTCCTATGTCCATCAGGCGCAATATATTACACGAATGTATGTCCTATCCCGCCAGCTGGGGCTGGACTACGCCTGCCAATACGATTTCATGAACGACGGCACCCGCGAAAACTACACGGAACACAATTTCGGCTTGGTCCACAACGATTTGACTCCCAAGCCCGCCGCCAGCGCCGTCGCCTTCCTCGCCCGCTTATTGGGCGATGCGGAGCCGTTGGGCGACCTCTCCTATGATCCGGAGAAATTCCGCCTCTACCATTTCCGTCAACCGGACGGTCAGAACGTCTTCTTTGCCTATGCGGTGCAGGACACCGTTGACGTCGCGCTGCCATCAGGCTGGGATCCCCGCCCCGTCCGCTGCCTCGACCTGCAGGGCAACCCGGCCCCTATCCCCTTGAAGGAGAACACCTTGACGCTTACGGAGCTGCCCGTCTACCTCACCGGCTGCGCCCCCGACTCATTCACCACCATCCCCCGCTTCGCCGTCTCCTTCTCGGACACGGCGGCGCTGATTGGCTCCCCCCTCCAGGTCTCCGTCGCGCGGACGCGGGAAGGCGGAGACGTCACGGTCCAATTCAAGACCAAAGACGGCCGTCCCCTCCTTTTGAAGACGCCGCCGCCCCGCCATCCGGAAGGCGCCCCGCTGACCGATGTCTTTGATTTCACGATGGAGCCGCAGATTCTCCGAGCCCTCGTCGGTCAGTCCATCCTCTGTGAAGCCACCCTGACCATAGACGGCATACACGCCACCAAGACCCGCTCTATCCCCTTGCAGGAGAGCATCTTCCTCAATGCGGGCGGCGTCCAGCTCCGTGACGGCAAGCCCATCGCCGTCATCCAGCTGGAGAACAATTCCGCAGACGCCCGCCAAGCCCACATCACCCTTTCCGCCCCCACCATGAAAACCCCGCTGACCAAGGAAATGCAGTTCAAGCCCCACGGCCGCCAGGTTCTTGAGCTGTCCATGGAACGCCTGCCCGCCGATGGCGAGGCCTTGGACGTGCAGGTCACCTTCGCGGACGGCGCCATGCCCTTCCAGCAGACCGTCCCCCTCTTCTCCGCCGTCATTCCGGCCCTCCACGCACCCGTCGACTTCCGCGGCAACTGGGACGACTGGAAGGACGCCCTCACGCTGGCGGTGAAACCCCTGGTCGTCTCCATTGCCAAACCGCCCATTGAAGGCGACGACGACTTGTCCGCCGTGGCCAAAGTCGCCTGCGACGACCAGGGCATCCGCGTCGCCATCCGCGTCACGGACGACCATTTCTTCCAGCCCTTCTCCACCAGCGACAACATCTGGGACGGCGACTCCATCCAGCTGTCCCTTGGCTCCATGGACTGCATGAACCGCCTGGAGCTCTGCATCGCCAGCCTGCCCCAAGGCACCAAAGTCGTCTGCTGCTCCAAATTCCCCGCGGTTTCCAACGAGGCCATGCAAGTTCCCGCCGCCTGCACTGCGCTCTCCGACACCTGCATGCTGTATGAGGTCCTCATCCCGTGGGAAACCCTGCCGGGCGTCCGTCCCATGGGCCAGGTCCGCCTGTCTCTTCTCGTCAACGACAACGACGGCAAGGGACGCCGCGGCTGGCTGGAGTTCCATTCGGGCATCGGCCACTCCAAAGACGCCACTCTCCATGGCATCTACTCCTTCTGACGCCCCTCTTGCACTTTTTTGCCCAAAATCGCACTTTTTACGGTTAGGCAAGTTGCAAAGCCGAAAAAGACAAGTATCTTTATAACTGTCATCAATGACCCGCGCGCATAGTTCAGTTGGTTAGAACGCTACTTTCACACGGTAGAGGTCACTGGTTCGAGTCCAGTTGCGCGCACCAACTATCCGCCTCTGTTTCAAGCATTTAGATGCCAAACAGAGGCTTTTTTGTTGCACCTTGTTGCAAAAATGCAGGAGGACGCAACAGGCTGAGCGCCCCCGTCTCCCGTCTCGCGTCCCACGTCCCCCATCCCGCTATTCACGTCTCGCGTCCCACATCAGGCTTCTACCACCGCTACGCGGTTCCAAAACTCTAACTTTCTCGTGCACCGTGGGCTACGCTTACGCCTACGGCGTTGCGCTTTCCCACGGCTAATATCCTGTCGCCGCCAAAGCGGCTCTTCTTTTTCAGCATGCCTCGCTTTCTGCCACCATAGTCATTTCCGTGGAAGAAAAAACCAACCGCTGTTTTTAGGTTTTATGGACAGGTTCTGAATAGTAACCTTCCATTTTGTTTGCCCTTTCATGGATTTGGGCTGTATATTAAGAGGAGTCAACGGCGTCGGCTCTACAGGCGGCCGTCTGAACCACCCCAAAATACCGAGGAGACACACATGCGGGTTTTCATGATAACGGACCTGGAAGGGCCCTGCGGCGTCAATGGCCGTTCGGACGGCATCGGCAACAAGATCCTCAACGAGGAGACCGCCAAACAGGCGTTGGTCAACGAAGTGAACGCCTGCATCGAAGGGCTGGTCCAGGCGGGAGCGGAAAGCGTCACCGTGGTGGACGCCCATGGCGGCAGCAACTCCATCGACATCTTCAAGCTCCATCCCGCCGCGGAACTGCTCCAGTACGGCGGCGTCTTCCACGGCGCCTTCCCCGATGACGGCAACTACGACGCGGCCGTGCAGATCGGTGTCCATGCCATGCAGAACAGCGGCGGCTACCTGTGCCATTCCTATAGCAGCCACGGCATCAGCGAGATGCGACTCAACGGCGAGCCCATCGGCGAAATCGGCATCTGCACGTTGGTCTGCGCCTGGTTTGGCATTCCCACCATTTTGGTCTCCGGCGACGAGGCCGCCTGCGCCGAAGCGCAGAATTTCATCGGCCCCATGGTGGAGACGGTGCCGACCAAGATCGCCCACAGCCGCTATTCAGTCCGAAACTATTCTCCCACAAAGGTTTATGCCGCCTTGAGGGAAAACTCCAAACGAGCTTTGGAGAAGCTGCCCCGCTTCACCGTGCCCCCCATTCCGAAAGACGTGGAATTGGTCTACGAGCTCATGTGCCCCAATCTGGCGGACGGCATGGAGAATCTGGGCGGGGAACGGCAGGACTTCCGCACCGTCCGCTACAAAGGCGATGATTTCATGCGAGTCTGGCTCGACACCCAACACAGCGACTCCTCCGTCACCGCCCATTACGCCCACCTGCTCTCCATGCGAAAACGCCAATAACTGCATATTTAGTCATAACTCATTGATAATCAATTAGCTATAGAATAATCAACTTTTTTCAACCGTCAACTAGGAGCAATAATGATGGAAAAGGCTTCTCCAGAACGCTTGCTGTCCACTTTACGGATTCTAACCCAAGACATCGGCATTCGGCTGAGTGGCTCGGCCAACGATGCCCGCGCCACGGATTTTCTCTACAGCGAATTCAAGAAGGTCAGCCCCCATGTCCGCTTCCATGAGTTTCCTGTCCGCGAGCGGCTCGTCCATTCGGAGGCGTTGGAAATCCACATCGACGGCGAATGGCGGAAATACCCCAGCTCCCTCTTCAGCAGCGTGCCGGGGACGGACGCCAAATGGCTGGAGGCCCCGCTGGTCTTCTTCAGCTCCATGACGGACTATCAGCGGCCGGACCTGTCCTATCTCCGCGGCAAGGCCGTGGTCCATTTGGGCTGCCATATCCCCAACCGCGAAAGCTATCGTCGGCTCATGGAGGCGGAACCCGCCTTCCTGCTGTTTGTGGACACCCGCCATCCGGGAGACGTTCCCCTGGCCGATGGCATGTTCCCTGCCTACACCGACGCCTTGGGCGCCCGCCCCGTGACCAATGTGGCCTTCGCTGACGCCTTTTCCTGGAAACTCCGCCATGCGGACGCCGCCCGCTTCTACGCCGACGCGGAACGCCCCCACAAAACCTCCCGCAACGTCATCTGCGATCTGCCGGGCAGCGATCCGGACGGCGACATCATCTATCTGACCTCCCATCATGACACTCAGGCGGGAACCGTCGGCGCGGATGACAATGGCAGCGGCACCACCATCATTTTGGAGATCGCCCGCCTCATGGCGTCACGGCCCCGCAAACGGACGCTCCGCTTCATCGCCTTCGGCGCGGAGGAGCAGCTCTCCGTGGGCAGCGCCTGCTACGCAAGGGAATTTCGGGAGGAGATCGCCAAGCGGGGCCGTCTGGTCCTCAACTATGACGGCGGCGGCGCCGCCCTCGGCTGGACCAACATCAGCGGCTGCGGCCCCAAGGCCATGTTCGACCTCATCCACGCGGAATGGAAGAAGCAGGACTCCTACTGCAACGTCTTTGACGAAGTCAGCCCCTATCTGGACCTGTTCCCCTTCGTCATGTGCGGCGTCCCCGGCGTCTGGATCTATCGTCCATGCTGCACCGACGGATGCGTCTGGCACCATCGCTTCGACGATGACCTGCGACACATCTCCGGCGACGAGCTGGCCATCCACGTCAACGCCTCCGTCTCCCTGTTGGACAATCTGGCCAACGCCGAGGTCTTCCCCTTCGGCAAGGACATCAGCGACGTCCAAAAGGAGGAGGCCAACACCCTCTGGACAAACCTGTACGGCGGCTGGTAGCCATAGCCGCCGGCGGCATCGTGCGGAACAGCGAGGGAAGCCGTTATGAAAAAGCATTTCATTGTGCATGCCATAATCGTCTTGACGATGATTGCCAAGGCCGCTGGTCTGCCGATGCCGCCCACCATAAGGCCAGTGGAGCTCGCCTCTGGTCAGGTTTCAGTCGTGGCGTTGAGCCCGACCTTGAAAGTGCTTCCAACAGAAAGCTTTACACAGGAATCGCTCAATCGGGAGTATAGGAGAATTTACCTCGCGGGCGCCCCTGGAGAGAGTGAACAGATTCAACTTGCCGTCAAGCCCGATCAGGAGCTGAGCCATGTTTCCCTCTCTTTTGACACGCTGAAAGGCGCTGAGGGCGAAATCCCTCCAAAGCAATGGAACTGTCGCCGTATTCACCATGTCCACATTCCCATGGCTGGCCGTTGGTACGGCATCATCGCCAGCCAGACTGGCATGATTCCTGACCCTGTCGTTGAAGAGGAGACCATGAGCTTTGCCGCCAACGAATACGGCTCCATGCTGCTCACGCTCAAGATTCCAAATACCATCCCATCAGGAAGTTATAGCGGATTTGTCACTTTGGACTCCGACCGCTTCAAACAGCGCATTCCCATCGAGCTTCAGGTGTGGGACTTCCGCTTCCCCGCCGAACACAAGCTGGACACAGTCGCCTGCGGGGTCTCCTTTGAGGACAATCCGGAACTCATGAAGCTGATGAAAGGCGTTGTCACCCATGTCAAATATGGCGTGAACTCCGGTTTGAAGGTTGACTACGACAAAACGTCAGACAAGCTCACCGTTGACGCCTCAGGCTATCTTGACGCCATTGAAAAATATGGCAAAGAGTACCATGTGAAATTCGCGCTTCCTCCAACTCTGCTCGGCGGCGGCAGCAAGCTGAACGATTACATGCATTCAGACAAGAAGGCCGGCGAACCTGGTTTCGAAGCGATTCATGGACAGTTTCTTGCCCAAATGCGGGAGCAGCTCAAAGCCCGCCATATGGAGCATGACATGTTCTACTATATTATGGATGAGTTTCCGGAGAAAAACTTTCCCGCGTTCAATATGGCGGCGGCGCAGAGCCGCAAGGTCTTCCCCGAACTGCCGGTCATGGTCCTGCCTGGAGAGCCCGCAAGCGATGAACTGCTACAGAACAGCAACATCTGGTGCGTCAATTGGCACTTTTTTATCACACGCGAAGAGCACACCGCCCGATGGAAAAAGCTGCAGAAGGAGAACGGCCTCATATTTTGGGCCTATATGAACAGCCTCTATCATATCAACGCCACATGGAATCCAAAGGGCATGCGCTTTTTCCCCATCGCTCTGGCGGGATACGGATACCGAGGCGCCCTGTGGTGGCATCTCTCCTTTCACGTAGACGACCCCGAAAGCAATGTCTGGACAGAGCCTGTTCCAACGCTCAGCCGGCCAAACAGTCCTGAGCGGCTCTACGGCAGTGGCTACCTTTTTTATCCGCCGCGCACGGAAAAAGAGCGCTGGTCAAGCTCCCTGCGTTGGGAAAACTATGTGCAGGGGACCGAAGACTATTCGCTGATGATGCTGCTCAAGGAACGTTGGGAAAACACACGCAAGACCTTGAACGTCAAGTCGGAGGATTTTGACGGTTATGCGGCGTTGGAGATGTTCTGGGCCATGCTCGGCTCCAGTTTTCGCGTGCAGAACTATTTTGCAGAGCCACTTTATATTGACCGATTCCGCCAGCTGCTCGCCCATGAAATCTCCGCCCACCATGAAAAACCGCTGGCGTTGGTGGATATTCAGCCGACGGATGCCCGCGCCGTGGAGGCGCTCCACGTTCGGTGTCTCGCCGAAAAAGGCTGCACGTTCAAAATCAACGGCGAAGTCCCCAACTGGATCGCGTCCGACGGCAGCGCATGCTCCACCGAAATCATGCTCCAGCCTGGATACAATCTGATAACCGTCCAGCTTACCGACCAAGATGGCAGAGTCAAAACCCACTACCGTGAGGTTCTGAAAAAATAGACCATTTTGTAAGGCTCTGTTCTCCAGTAAGATAGCCAAAACAACCATTCTGTTGCGCCCTTGCGGATGCAGAGGGACTTGGAGTGGCTTTTTCCGCAGGCTGCGCACCCTATCCGCCTTCTCCAAGGCTACGGCGGGACATGCGGAAAAAGAAGAGCCGCTATGGCGGCGGCAGGATAATAGCCGTGGGTAAGCGCAACGCCGTAGGCATAAGCGTAACCCACGGTATACGAGAAAGTTAGAGTTATAGAACCGCGAATCGGTGGCAGGAGCCTAATGTGGGTGAAGCGAAGCCCACGAACAGGCAGGAATCTGGCGCGGGACGCGAGACGCGAGACGCGAGACGAGAACCACGGGACGAGAGACGGGGGACTGGAGACGGGGGACTGGAGACGGGGGCACTTTTCACTCTTTGTCGTTGTAGATCAAAGAGCCGCTTTGTCGGCTTAAAATTCTCTCTACCACGCAATTCATGCAACACTCACCCGTTGTTTTTACATATACATAACATACTTATACAAAGTATATTATGAATAAAGAGCAGGTTTAACCGCGTTTTTAGGTTAACCTTTTCATTTCAGGCGGCAATGCCATTTCACGCTTTCCTGTTGGGAGGAGAGGAGCCGCAGAACCGCCACTCGCCCCTCCAGTTCCACAGGGGCCGTGGCAGTTTGGATCGTCCTGCCCTCCGGCAGAAGCAACGTCACCGTGCAGGGTTCCCCCGCCGCGACGCGCACCGTCCCGCCGATTTCCTCCGCCGAGACCGCCAATGCCTCCAGCTCATAGCCGCCCTGGGTAATGTGACGAGAGACGGAAATCACTGCCGGAACGTCATTTGTGACGGCAACCAGGCGAAGCACCACCGTGTCAAAGGCCGGAACGGAAAGCGGAATCGTCTCCGTGAAGACTCCCATGAACCGACGGTTCCAGAAGTCATAGACGGCATATTCGCCTTTTGGCAGGTTCAGCTCCTCCTTCAGACGGAGGCGGCGGTCGTGGTCCTTGTCCGTCAGATTGGAGACGGCGGCCACCATCCATTGTCCGAAGCGCCGCGCCACATTCAGGCGAATCAGCTGGAAGTCGCCGTCAATGGCTTTGGGCTCAAGCTCTCCGGGCCGGATGTCGATGACAGGCATGATGGTCTTCAGCATGGCCAGGCGGGGCTCGTCAAGATCACGGAAGGCATCGCCGATGGTGACGGGAAGGCCGGCGAGGCCATAGACGGAGACGCGGGTCCGCGCCTGCGCCACGCTGGAGAATTGCTCCCGCAGAATCAGATTGTCCGCATCGATGTAGAGTGCGGTGTTGTGCAGCGGATAGAAACGCAGGATGCGGCCGATTCCCTCTTTCAGGAACTCCTCCCACGTGAAGATGTCGCCGCCGATGCGGGCGCCGTCAAAGAAGTCCATGCCCCATTCGATGTCCATCTCCTGATAGCCGCAGCAGGACATCATGTACACATCGTCGCCAATGGCGGCACGGGCGGTGCGGGCGGTGTCCCGAAAAATCTGCGCAGGCGAGGTTCTGGGGTCGAAGCGCTTATCCGCATAATCCGCCAACATCTTGATAGTCAATGGGATGCAGTCCCATTTAATTGCCTCGTAGCCCCATGCCATGACCTGACGGAACAGACGTGGGATGACCGTGTCGCGCACCTTCGGATTGGACAAGTCGAACCAATATTGTCCGCACCAGCGGGCCGCTTGGCAGAGAATCCACTCCGGATGCTCCTCCATTATGGCGTTGGGGCGGCCGTCGTTCGTCGGCCCCACCCACAGAGCCGGCAAAAAGCCCATGGCCTTCAGTTTCTCCGCAACTGCCTCGAGTCCATTGGGATACACATCCTTTCGCGGCTGAAACATGGTGCAGCCATCCACGCCCAATCCCGTCAAGTCCCGATGGCACCACTCCCAATCCACCCACAGCACAGGCCGCGCCGCCAGATGGCCGCCGAAATGCCGCATGAACGCGGCGGCGTTTTCAAGGACGACGGCCTCCGAGGCGTCAAACTTCACCGCATACCATGTCATCCAGCCCACCGACGGGGTCTCAAAGCCTTTCCGCTTTCGAATCCCCCTGTAGGGCAGGTTGAAACGAGTTTTGCAGGCATCCTCCGTGACGCCGAAGTCCAGCTCGCTCACGGCCTTGCCGTCACTTTCGCAGGAAAAGCCATAACGCATTCTCCCCCAATCAAATGACGTGGAGAACGTCCCCGTGCAGGAATAGTCCAGAAGCAGGTCGCGCTGTCGGTCAAACAAAGCATTGTCCCCTGGAGCCGTGGCCGGCCCGGAGGAGGCGCAAAGCGTGGAGCTGGCCCGCCCAGTGTTCACGCTAAGTAGTTCATCATAAGGGATTTCTGGAAATAGATGCCCTTGCAGCACCAAACGGCAGCCACCACCAAATGAAAGTCGTAACTTCCTGTTGCCCAATATGATAGAGAATGATGCATGGCGGCTTGCAGGCGCCCCGTCATCCATGGTGCAGGACCAACAGACGCCGTCAATGTCCTCCTGCGTTTCGGTCTGGACATGGGACAGCGCGTCAAAGGGAAGCGGCGTCCCGTCGGCGTTCCGCAAGGCGAACGTGGCCTCCATCAGGAGGATGCCTTCGCCGTCAGGCGGGGTGTAGGTCGCCGTTAAGGCCTGCCGCTCCGCATCAATACGGACCTCTAACTGCTTGAATATCAGCGTCTTCATTGAAAAACTCGCCGTGGTTATGGTTTGCACTTGCCGATGGAGCCTCTTACAAAAGAGGCTTTTCATAAGATAATGTTCCGCGGTGGATTGTCAACGGAAGGCACGGGAAAGTGAAAAGTGAAGAGTGTACAAGTGACAGCCGCCCCACCTATCGGATTCCCTCAAGGCACGAGGGTGGACAAATGGAAGATGGCGAATTGAAATTCCCTCTATCCGCATTATAGTGTTCTTTTTCCTAAACGTATCCGTTTTCACCCATGGGAGTTGACAAATGGTTGAACTTGATTTCAACAAAAGCGCGGACGGTCTGATTCCCGCCATCGCGCAGGACTGGCAGACGGGCGAAGTCCTCATGCTCGCCTACATCAATAAGGAATCGTGGCAGAAGACGTTGGAGACTGGCGTGGCCACCTACTGGACCCGTTCCCGCAAGAAGCTGTGGGTCAAGGGAGAAAGCTCCGGCAACATCCAGAAGGTCAAGGAGATTCTGGTGGACTGCGATCTGGACACGGTCATCTTCAAGATCGAGCAGGTCGGCGGCTCCGCCTGCCACGAAGGCTACCGCAGCTGCTTCTTCCGCCGCGTGGAGGCGGACGGCACGCTGAAGGTCATTGGCGAGCGTGTCTTCAACCCTGAAGACGTCTACGGCAAGAAGTGAGCCGCATCCGTCCTATATATACCATATATATTATATACACCAATTGGAGGAGATTCCATGGCTGTTCTGCGTTTAGGCCTGCCCAAAGGCAGTTTAGAGGAAACCACGGTGGACATGTTCAGCCGCGCCGGCTACAAAATTGACATCCAGTCGCGCTCCTACTATCCGTCCATCAACGACAAAGAGATCGAATGCGTCCTCATCCGCGCACAGGAGATGGCCCGCTATGTGGGCGAAGGCCTTCTGGACTGCGGCCTGACCGGCTATGACTGGGTCATGGAAAGCGGCGCGGACGTGGAGGAGATCGCCGAATTGGTCTACGGCAAGGTTGGCCGCGCCCCGCTGCGGTGGGTCCTCGCCGTTCCAAATGATTCTAAGATTAACGGCCCCAAGGACTTAGAGGGAAAGCGCATTGCCACGGAGGCCGTCGGCATGACGCAGCGCTATCTGGACAAACACGGTGTCCACGCGTCCGTGGAGTTCAGCTGGGGTGCAACGGAAGTCAAGCCGCCCCATTTGGCGGACGCCATTGTGGAGATCACGGAGACCGGTTCCAGCCTCCGCGCCAACAACTTGCGTATTGTGGACACCCTTTGCGAGACCACGACTCGCTTCATCGCCAACAAACAGGCCGCCGCCGATCCCTTCAAGCGCGCGAAGATGGAGAAGATTGTCCTGCTGCTGAAGGCGGTTCTGGCCGCCGAGAGCCGGGTCGGCCTCATGATCAACGTCCACAAGGACAAGCTGCAGGACGTGCTGAGCATCCTGCCCGCCCTCAACAAACCCACTGTGGCCCACCTCTCCGACGAAAACTGGTTCTCCCTCACCACCGTCATTGACAAGGACGTGGCGCGGGACATCATTCCGGCCATCATCGCCGCCGGCGGTCAGGGGCTTGTGGAATACAGCCTGAACAAAGTCATCATGTAGCACCGCTTCATGGCCCCCATGTCCGACGTCATTCTGGAAACGACGAATCTGGCGAAGTCCTATTCGGGGGTGCCTGTGCTCACAGGCATCTCCATTCAGGTGCGCAAAGGCGTTGTCCTTGGAATCATCGGTGAAAACGGCGCCGGCAAGTCCACTTTCATCAAATGTCTCAACGGCATGACGGAGCCCAGTTCGGGGGAAATCCGCTTCATGGGCCAGGCGTGGGGGAACTGCAGCGTGGCCGGCGCCATTGCGGAGGGGCTGGTCACCATTCCACAGGAGTTCAATCTGGTCAACGACCTGAATGTCTACGAGAACCTCTTCCTTGGCCACGAACTCCGCACCCCGTTGGGCCTTCTGGACCGCCGTCGCATGCGGCGGCGGGCGGCGGAGCTGTTGGCCGAGCTGGAGGCGGACATCCCGCCAGACCAGCTAGTCGGCTCCCTTGGCGTCGCCGAAAAGCAGATGGTGGAAATCGCCAAGGCCCTCACGAGCCCCTGCCGACTGCTGATCATGGACGAACCGACCACCGTGCTCAACCAGAACGAGGTGGCCACCCTTTTCAAGGTCATGCGACGGCTGAAGGAAAGCGGCGTCTCCATCCTATATATTTCCCATAAGCTTAAGGAAGTCAAGACGATATGCGATGAGGTGGTGGTGCTGCGGGACGGTCAGTTCATCAGCCATGACCCCATCGATGCCCTAGACGAGGCGGAAATGGCCCGCCGCATGGTGGGACGGGAGCTCCATCAGATGTTCCCGCCGAAAGTCTCCCCTGCTCCGGACGCGCAAGTCGTTCTGGATGTGAGACATCTGACGGTTCCCGGCGTTTTGGAGGACGTGACCTTCTCCCTGCGGCAGGGGGAGATTTTGGGCTTTGCAGGGCTGGTGGGCTCTGGCCGCACCGAGCTGGCGGAGACCCTCTACGGCATCCGAAAGGCAACGGCGGGCACAGTGGAGTTCTTCGGCCGCCCCGGCCGCTTCTCCTCTCCGCAGGAGGCCCTGAAGGCCGGCCTCGCCTATCTTTCGGAGGACCGCCAAGGCACGGGCATCCTGACGGAATTCCCCCTTGCCGCCAATGTCACGCTGGCGTCGCTGAAGGCCTACTGCCACCCCTTCATCCGCAAAAAGGAGGAGGCCGCGAAGGCGGAGTCCTACATCGAGAAGTTCCGCATCAAGACGGACTCCCTCCAGACCCAGCTGAAGAACCTCAGCGGGGGCAATCAGCAGAAGGTCTCCATTGCCAAGAACTTGGACACATCTCCAAGGCTGTTCATTTTCGACGAACCCACCCGCGGCATCGACATCAACGCGAAGAGCGAAGTCTATGCCTTCATCCGCGAACTGGTGTCCACCGGCGTCTCCTGCATCTTGATTTCCTCCGACTTGGAGGAGGTTCTCGGCCTGTGCGAACGCATCGCCGTCATGCGCGGCGGCCGTCTGGCGGGCATTCTGGAGGGGGAGAAGCTGACGGATGAGGAAATCATGTATCTGGCCACGGGAGTCAAAGGCTAAACGATGAAAAACACCCCGCTTTCAGGCCGCCGTCGCGGCGTCATGGATTTGCTGAGCGAATACGGCCCCTACATCGCGCTGGCGCTGCTGCTGTTGGTATGCATGGTCTCCAGCCCCGCCTTCCGCAAGCCGCAGAATCTGCTTAACATCACCCGCCAGATCTCCTATTCGGGCATGATCGCCATTGGCATGACCTACGTGATCATTGGCGGCGGCATCGACCTGTCCGTGGGCTCCATGCTCGCCTTCAGCGGCTGCATCGGCATCTTCGCCATGAACCAAGTGGCCTCCCCGTGGGGCGGCGTTGCCGTCGCCTTCCTCGCCACGCTGCTTGTGGGCATCGCCGCCGGCGCACTGAACGGCCTTTTGGTCACGGCGGGCAAGATCCCGCCCTTCATCGTCACGTTGGGCACCCTGTCGATCTTCCGCTCGCTGAGCCTCTACATCGCCAACGCAGGCCTGGTCACCAGCAAGAACGCCTGCTATGCGCAAATCGGCGGCCTCGTCTGGCTGGGCGTCCCCCTGCCCGCCTGGACGCTGCTGCTCTTCACCGCCATCGGCACCCTCTTCCTGACCCAAACCCGCACGGGCCGCCACATCTGCGCCGTGGGCTCCAACGAGCGGGTGGCCAGATACGCCGCCATCCGCACCAACTGGGTCAAGTTCCAGACCTACGTCATCGCCGGCGCCCTGGCCGGCTTCAGCGCCTTCCTTTTGGGAGGCCGCCTCAACTCCCTCAGCTCCACCACCGCCGGCCTCAACTATGAGCTGGACGCCATCGCCGCCACCATTATCGGCGGCACCGCCATGTCCGGCGGCAAGGGCTCCATCGTCGGTACGTTGGCCGGCGCCCTGATTTTGGGCATCGTCTCCAACGTGCTGGACATGTGGGGCGTCTCCGTCAACCTGCAGGGCACCGTGAAGGGCATCGTCATCATCATAGCCGTCCTCATTCAACGGCAGAAATAGTCGAATGCATTGAAATCCAATCATTTAGAAAGGAAGTCATCATGAAAAAGCTCCTGACCGTCTCTCTGGCTCTTCTGACTGTCGCGCTGCTGGCCGTCTCCTGCGGCAAGAAGCAGGACGCCGCCAACGCCAAGTCCTTTGTCATCGGAATCTCCATCCCCAGCGCCGACCACGGCTGGACCGGCGGCATCGTCTGGTGGGCGGAACAGGCCAAGAAGCAGCTGGAGGAAAAGGGCTGCAAGGTCATCCTCTCCACCGCAAAAGACTCCGCAGAACAGGTGGACAAGGTGGAAAACCTTCTGGTTCAAGATCTTGACGCGCTGGTCATCCTGCCTCACGAGCCCTCGCCGCTGACCGCCATCTGCAAGAAAGTCGCCGAAAAGGGCATCTTCCTGACTGTCGTGGACCGCGGACTGGACGAACCCGTGCACAACCTCTACGTGGCGGGAGACAACGCGGGCTTCGGCCGCCTCAGCGCGGAGACCATGGTCAAGCAGCTCAACGGCAAAGGCCGCATCGTCGTCATGGAAGGCATCCCCTGCGCCGTCAACAGCGACCGCGTCAACGCCTTCAACGAGGTCATGAAGGCCAACCCGGGCATCGAGATTCTCGCCTCCCAGTCCGCCGACTGGAACACGGAAAAGGGCCTGAAGCTCATGGAGAACTATCTGCAGAAGTTCAAGGAAATCGACGGTGTCTGGACAGGCGACGACGATGTGCTCCTCGGCGCCCTCAAGGCCTATGAGGAGTCCGGACGCAAGGACATCAAATGCTTCATCGGCGGCGCCGGCAGCAAGGCCATCGTCAAGATGGTTCTTGACAAGAACCCGCTGGTCCCCAGCGACGTGACTTATCCGCCCCGCATGATTGAAAACGCCGTGCTGAACACCTACAACGCCCTCGCCGCTGGCCAACGTCCTGCGGGAGAGACCGTTATCGTCCCTGCCGAAGTCATCACCCCCGAAAACGCCGCTGACTTCTATTTCCCCGACTCTATGTACTAAGTCGCTCTGCGGCAGTAACTTATGGTTTTCGACCAAAATGCAATGCCTAAATGCCTGAAATAGAACATCTTATAGAAATAGTCGCCAAATTGAGGGATCCGGAGCACGGCTGCCCGTGGGACAGCCGCCAGACCCATCTCAGCCTCCGCCGCTTTCTGGTGGAGGAGTGCGGCGAGTTTTTGGACGCGATGGAGGAGGACCGGCCGGAAGCCATGTGTGAGGAGCTGGGGGACATTCTGCTGCAGATTGTCCTCCACGCCCGCATCGCCGAAGAGCAAGGCCGCTTCACCTTTGAGGACGTGGCCAAGTCAGAGTCCGACAAGATGATACGACGGCATCCACACATCTTCGGCAACCAGCCGGCCGCCAGCGAAGAGGAGATTCACCGCCGATGGGACGCCATCAAGGCGAAAGAGAAGGCCCACATCGCCTCCACGACGCCGCTGGACGTGCCCCGCTCCCTTCCCGCTTTGGCCCGCGCCCAAAAGTTTCTTTCGCGGCTGCGGCAGAAGGGAATTTCGTATCCTATTGCACAGGAACAACTTACAGAACTTGTTGCCGACCAGGAAGACAAATCGGCCTTTCGGGAGTCCATCGGCAATCTATTGTTGGACATCGCGGCCCTTTGTCAGGCCAACGACTGTCAGGCGGAGGAGATTCTTCAGGAGACTCTCCGCCAAAAACTGACGGAATACGCCTCCGCTCCTTCGGCTGGCCCCGCCACCTGAAGGCATTTCTATCCCATTGTCGTAGAAGAAGAAAGGAATTGCAATGTATACCGTTCATCTGGTGTTTCAGGCCCATCTGGATCCCATCTGGCTCTGGCCATGGCAGGCGGGACTGGACGAGGCGCTGGCCACCTGCCGCAGCGCCTGCGACCGTCTTGACGCCCATCCGGACATCTTCTTCACACAAGGCGAAGCATGGGTCTACCGCCAAATCCAGCTGCTGGACCCCGCCCTTTTCGAGCGGATCAAGGCCCATGTGGCCGCCGGCCGTTGGGAAATCGGCGGCGGATGGTGGACGCAACCAGACTGCAACGCCCCTGACTTCAATGGGTTAGAGCATCAGATCAGCATCGGGAAAGCCTATTTCAAGAAGAATTTCAATTTCTTCCCCGACTACGGCTTCAATCCGGACTCCTTCGGCCACAACGCCAGCCTGCCCGGCTTGATGACCGCCGCCGGCCAGCACAACTACATCTTCATGCGCCCGCAGGAGCATGAGCTGGAGCTTCCGGCTAACCTGTTCCGCTGGAGAGGCTTCGAGAATGGTCCAGCAGTCACCGCCTTCCGCATCGGCCAAAGCTATGGCCTGAACGACGAGGCCTTCTCCCACGAGCGCATGCTGAGTCGCCTGCAGGCCAACGTGACTCTCCTGCCGAAGGGAATCACCCATACCATGATCTTCGCGGGCATCGGCGACCATGGCGGCGGCCCCACGGAGCGTCTCATCAATCAGCTGAAGAAGGTCATGGGCGATTTCCCCGGCTTCAAAATCATCTTCTCCACGCCGTCGCGCTTCTTCAAGGCCATTGAGAAGAAGCTGGACAAGCTGCCAGTCGTCACCGGCGAGCTGCAGCACCATGCCATCGGCTGCTACACGGTTCATCGGGAAGGCAAGCTGGCACTGCAGAAAGCGACGCAGCGGATGACGCAGGCGGAAATCGCCCTCAAGTCCATGCCCAAGGAAGCCGGAGACGCAAAACAGCTGGAGGAGCATTGGCGAAACGTGGTCTTCCATCAGTTCCACGACACCCTCGGCGGAACCTGCATCCCCTCCGCCTACCGCCATGTCCGCAACCAATTGGGCGCCGGCGAAGCTTGGGCCGAAGAGAAGCTGCAGTATCTCCTGCGCAAGAAAATGGCGGCGCTTCCGGACGATGTCATGCAGCGCATGGTCTTCCTCAACGCCTCCGACCATCCCTTCGACGGATGGACCGCCGTGGAGCCGTGGCTGGAGGGCAAGCCGCCCAAAGCCTACCGCCTCATCGACGAAGACGGCAAGCCCATCCCCTATCAGCTCATCGCCCGCGAATGCCTCCTCAGCACCGCCCGCGACGATGCCTTCCTCCTGCGCATCTCCCTCGCTCCCAATGAGATGAAGGTCATCCGCCTGCAGCCCATGGAGACGGAGGCCACCGAAAGCCCCCTGGATGGCGATGGCTTCATGGGAGACGCCTATTCCATGGGCAACGCCAACGGCGCCGCCGTCGCCTTCTATCCGCCTGAACTCGTCGTCGGATCATGGATGCTCGCACTTCCGGAACCCATTCTCTACTCCGACCCCTCCGACACCTGGTCCCACAGCATCGACCGCTATTCGGAGACGCCCGACGCCCTGCCCTCCTGGAGCATGCCCGAACTAATCCACAACGGCGCGCATTTCAAGGAGATTCTCCGCAAAGGCCGCATCGGAGACAGCGAATTGCTCGAGACCTTCCGCCTTTATGCGGACAGCGGCGACGTGGAGCTTATCCTTCGCGTTAACTGGCTGGAGCACAACAAGATCCTGAAGCTCGTCATGCCCATCTCCGCCTTTGGGGATGATCGGCTGGACGCCATCCCCGGAGCCGGCCTGAAACGCAAGCTTGACGGAAAGGAACGCCCCATCCAAGGCTGGACAAAAGTCGATCTGGACGAAAGCGAATCCCTCGCGGTCCTCTGCCCCGATGTCTTCGCCATGGACGCCACGGCGGAGCGTCTCCGCTTCACCCTGCTGCGCTCCCCGCAGATGGCGCACCATGACCCCTGCCCCGGCGGCGCCATCGACCGCCCCTACAGCGACCGCGGCGAACATGTCTTCCGCTTCCGCTTCAAGGCAGGCTCCTTCACCACGGAGCAGCTCTACACGGAAACCCTCGCCATGCTCCGCCCGCTCATCTTCGCGGATCTGACTCGCGGCATGATCGGCTACCGCAATCAGCGCTAATGTCTGTGCAAGAGGAACTTGGGAATCCTACTCCCGTTCGGTCGGAGGAGCGATTCCCTCAACGGCGTCTTTCGAGACGCAGAAATGGGCTGCCCAGAACTTGATTCGTGGAAAGGGCAGCTTACATTATGGAGGAAGGGTTTCCCTTCGGTTCGCCAAACATGGCCTCACGCGGACAAAAGGACCAGCGGGGGCCACCGCATTCGTCAACGTCATTCTCCTCTCCTATACCTATATTATATATATGGTATAGAGGCGGTTTCTCTGGAGATGCCTTCATGCATGCCATTCGCCTTCTGTGTCCGTTCATCTCATTCCTTTTCGTTCTGGTCTCCTGCTCCACGGCCACGCCGCCGGACCGGCCACAACCGACCAAATATCGCCCCTTCATCCCTGTGGCGCCCCAATTCGACAACATCAGCGCCGCTCTTCCCGACCGGCCGAACAGCAACAACGTCAATTGGCTGGACTACAACAATGACAATCGGCCCGACCTTCTCGTCACCGGTGGCCGGCTCTTCCGCAACGACAGTCACGACGGCCAGGTGGTCTTTACGGAAGTCACGGCGGAAGCGGGTCTTACAGGAAGCGGCGATGCCCTCTGCTTCGACTACGACAATGACGGATGGACGGACATCTTCACCACCGCCGGCAAGGCCTGGAGAAACCAAGGGAACGGCACCTTTCAGGACATCTCCGAAGCCCTCGGTTTCAAGCCAAACCCCAAATCCATGACCATGGCCGCCGGCGATCTGGACCAAGACGGCTATGCGGATCTTGTCATCGGCATGTCGGAGGATTGGAACGACGGCAATCCAACCTATTATCCCACAGAACTTTGGAAAAACAAAAAAGGACTGCGTTTCGTGGAAAGCAGCGAAGCCGCCGGAATCCGCCAGAAGACTTACGTGCGCGGGCTGCTGATTGGGGACGTCAACGGAGACGGCCTTCAGGACATTTTCGTGGCCAACTACCGCCTGCAGCCGAATCTCCTCTGGATCAACGAAGGCAACGGCCATTTTCGGGAGGAGGCGAAATTGCGCGGCGTCCAGGGCCGTTTTGAGCCCAACCGTTTCTTCGACGCCAACAAAAACGCCAACTACGGCTACCGCTACGGCCATTGCATCGGAGCCTGCTGGACAGACTTCGACAATGACGGCAATCTGGATTTGTGGATCTCGAACCTGGTTCATAAGTATGTGGGAATCAGCAAGAACGGCAACAACTACGATATTCGGGGCTATCTCTGCGATGATTCCGCCATCCTCCATTACCGCCATGGCTTCTTCACGGACTGGCGGGACGCCACCGGCCCCGCCACCCTGCCCATCGGCGGAAGCGGCGTCTTCAAAGGGGATGAACTGTGGTCGGGCTGTGCCGCCGCCGACGCCAACAATGACGGCTATGAGGACATCTTCGTCCCCCAAGTCTACAACCTGAGCTACGCCCGAACCCGTCTGTTCATGAACTGCCAAGGGCGGCAATTCAGCGACGTGGCCCTCAAATCCGGCATTGTCCGTCTGGACACCTATGCAGGCGCCTGGGCAGACATTGACGACGACGGCCTCATGGATCTAATCACTGCGGGACGTCCTGAAAAGGACGCGCCGGCGACGCTGGCCCTCTTCCACAACAAAGGGGATGACGACGGAGCCCCGCGACAGTGGCTGAAGGTCAGGCTGCGCTCCAATCGCAACGGCACCTGTCTGGGCGCCGTGGTGCGGGCAAAGCTGCCCCGCCAAGGCACGCTGACGCGAATTCATGGAGCGGGAACCAGCACCTTGAGCCAGCAGAACGACCCGCTGCTGCATTTCGGTCTGGGCCATTTTCCGCCGGAGCGGGAAGTGAATCTGGAGATTCTGTGGCCCAACGGCGTCAAAACCTGGCATCGGGCTTTGCCCCGCCAAATCAACACCTACGACATGCCGCCCCGCACGGTGGCCGATTGAGGGAGGTTTCAGATGGACGCGCCATTTGACAAACGCCCTGTCCGAGTCGCCGTTTCAGGCCGAAATCTGGATGACCTGATGCCGCTTCTGAAGCCGTTTCCCGTGGCCATCGTGGAGGAGAAGCCGGATCTGGTCATTTCCCATGGCGGCGACGGCTGCCTTCTGGGAGCAGAACGTCAGTTCCCCGGCGTCCCCAAATGCCCCATCCGCGACCATCGCCAAAACCCAAAATGCCCCAAACATGCCGAAACCTCCACCCTGCAGCGGCTCTTTGACGGTCAGCTGAAGAAAACCCGCCTCATCAAGCTGAAGGCAGCGGCAAACAAACAGAACCTGTTGGGCATCAACGATATCGTCATCACAAAAACGCAGGCGCAAAGCGCCATCCGCTATCGAATTTGGGTCAACGACGAGCTGCTCTGCCCCCAAGTCGTGGCGGACAGCCTGGTCATCGCAACCCCCTTTGGCAGCACAGGCTATTTTCAAAGCATCACCCGTGGGCATCTGCTCTGCGGCCTCGGCCTGGCCTTCAACAACGCCATGGACCTGAGCAACTTCTCCGTCCTGCCCGAAGCCAGCGTCATCACCGTCCAGCTGCTGCGGGGCCCCGCCATCATGATCGCGGACAATGATCCCACGCAAATTTCCCTCCATCAAGACGACACCGCCACCATCCGCGTCGTCCCTGAAATGACAGACATCTATGGCATCGACGTCTTCCGATGCCCAGACTGCTATCACCTCCGCCAAAACGGATTGACTTGACCTCCCGTTTGGAAAGACTGACAGAAAGGACTCTAAACCATGATCTTAGTGCAACTTCTTGCCGGCGGCCTCTTTGTCCTCCTGGCCTCCTATCTTGCCGGCTCCCTCCCCTTTGGCTTTATCATCGGCAAACTCAACGGGATAGACATTCGGACCCATGGCAGCAAGAACATCGGCGCCACCAATGTGCTCCGTGTGCTGGGAAGAGATTGGGGCATCATCTGCTTCCTGCTGGATTTTCTCAAAGGGGCCCTTCCTGTCATCTTCATTGGCCAACACCTTGGGCAGCAATTGGTTATCGGCCCCGTCTGGGGCGAGCTCATCGCGGGCTGCGGCGCGGTGTTGGGACATTTGTTTCCCCTCTGGCTGAACTTCAAGGGCGGCAAAGGCGTCGCCACCAGCTTGGGCGTCGTGCTTGCGTTGGCCTTCTGGTCCGTCATCGTGGCCGCCATCGTCTGGCTCATCCTCTTCTACTCCACTCGAATCGTGTCCCTGGCCAGCATGGGAGCCGGCATCTGCATGGCCTTGAGCTCTTTGATCATGAACCTCTGCGGCTGGGGAAAGGCCACGTGGCCAGAATGCATCCTCCTCATCGTGCTGGCCGCCCTCATCATCTGGCGGCATAAGGAAAACCTCAAACGGCTCCGCAACGGCACCGAGCTGGCTTTTCGCAAGTAACTCTAATACAACAAGTTACAAATAATGCACCCCATGACGGCCATGACCATCCAAGAAAAGTCCCGAAATCTGAAGATCCTGACGGACGTTGACGTCGCCGTCGTCGGTGGCGGCATCGCCGGCGCCGCCGCCGCGTTGGCCGCCTCTCGGACTGGAGCGAAAGTCTGCCTGCTGGAGAAAAGCTGCCTGCTGGGCGGCCTCGCCACCGCCGGACTGGTCACCTGTTACCTTCCCCTCTGCGACGGCCGTGGCCGACAGGTCATCGGCGGCATCGGCGAAGAGCTGCTGAAACTCTCCGTGGATGACGAGGTGGCCCCTTCCACCGCCATGTGCATCGGCCGAATCCCCTCCTGCTGGCTTCCCGGAGGCAACGTGAATGACCGCGCGCAGCAACGCCACATGGTGGATTTCAATCCCGTCACCTACGCCTGCAAACTGGAGAAGCTGCTGCGGAAAAGCCATGTCACCCTCTATTACGACATGCGATTCTGCGATGTCCATGTGCAGGGAGACACCATCGACGCCCTGATTGTGGAAAGCAAAAGCGGCCGCACCGCCATCCGCTGCAAGACCGTGGTGGACGCCAGCGGCGACGCGGATGTGTGCGTGGCCGCCGGCGAACGCACCGTGGCCCCGGGCGGCAATGTCCGCTGCGGTTGGTACTACTACGCGGACGGCGATGGCAAAATGCACCGTCGCATACTGACTCAGCCCTTCTCCGCCACGAAGCGCTTTCCCGAAAATGGACGAACCTTCAAGGGCACCCGCGTGGAGGATGTGACCGCCATGTGCATTGCCTCCAGAGAGTTGATGCTGCAGGACATGGCCCGTCTGAAGGCAACGGAGAAGCAGGACATCTATCCGCTGGCCATGCCCTCCATCCCCTGCACACGCATGAGCCGACACCTTCAGGCCACCGTGACCCTGAAATCCAGCGACGCGCAACGGTGGTTTGAGGACGCCGTGGGCATGACTGGCGACTGGCGCAAGGCCGGTCCCGTCTACACCGTGCCTCTACGCGCCCTCGCCGCCCGAAAGACCGCCAATCTCATCACCGCCGGCCGCTGCATCTCCTGCTCTGGAGACACATGGGATGTCATGCGCGTCATCCCCACCTGCGCCGTCACGGGAGAGGCGGCAGGCACCGCCGCCGCCTTCCTCGCCAAGGACACGGAGGTCAGCCGATTCGCCAAACTGGACATCGCCGCCCTTCAACGGCATCTGAAACGCCATCGCGTCATTTTGGACAAGTCGTTGCTGAATCCCATCTTATAAAATCACTAAATACACAGATACAAACTGCCGCTTGCAACACAATGTTATTCTGTGAATTCTGTGGACTCCTTTTGAATCATCATCTCATATATCGCAAAGAAAGGAATAAAAATGAAACATTTTGCATTCATGACAACCACTCTCGCCATCGCGGTCTGCTGCGCCGTCAACGCCATGGACATCACGGCGATTGACGCAAACTTCAAGCAGGAGGAGTTTGACGGCCGCGCCATCCGCTTCGGAGACGTGAGAAAAGCCCCCTTCGTCGTCACGGGCTTCCCCTTCCGCACCTCGGAGGACGCGCCCCTGCTGCGGTTGCCGGCGGACATGACGGAGGCGGACGTCAATAATGGCGCCCTCCAGCTGGCGCGGTGCCACACCGGCGGCGCCGTCCTCTTCCGCACCAACTCGCCCTTCATCGCCATAAGAGCCTCTGCGCCAACGATGAGAGATATGTTCCACATGCCCTCCACCGGCGTCTCCGGCTATGACCTCTACGAACGCGGCTACAACGGCGGCGAACGCTTCATCAGCAATTCGATACCCAACGGCGGCACCGTCCTGTCCAAGGGCTGGATCCGCAACACCATGTGCGACTATATCCTCTATCTTCCCCTCTACGCGGGCACGGACACGCTGGAGATCGGCGTCGCTCCCGACGCCAAATTCGAGGAGCCCACGCCCCAGAAGCTCCAGAAGCCCATCGTCTTCTACGGCTCCTCCATCACCCAGGGCGGATGCGCCTCCCGCCCCGCCAACAACTACACCACCATGATCTGCCGCGCTTTGGACGCCCCGCAGGTCAACTTGGGCTTCTCCGGCAGCGGTCGTGGCGAGCCCGCCGTGGCCCGCGCCATCGCCCAAATCGACGCCAGCGTCTTCGTCTTCGACTACGACCACAACGCCCCCACGGCGGAGCATCTGCGGCAAACCCATGAGCCCTTCTTCAAGATCATCCGCGAGGCGCACCCCGACCTGCCCGTCATCTTCCTCTCCAGGCCGGACACGGACAATGGCGGCGAGCGCATGGAAATCATCCGCCAGACTTACGCAAATGCCGTCGCCGCCGGAGACAAGAACGTCTATTTCATCCCTGGCGACTCCCTTTTTGGCATCAATGGTCTAAACTGGTGCACCGTTGACGGCTGCCATCCCAATGACTTGGGCTTCTACCGCATGTACGAGAAGATCCTTCCCGTGGTCAAGCAGGCGTTGCACATGGACTAAGCCGTTGGCAACACGTCACAACCATTCGTCCCATTTGTTCCTTTCACTCCCCCAAAATAGACTGAACCACTCCCTAAACGGAGGACCGCATCCATGAACGCACCGCAAACCACACGACGGGACTTTCTAAAGGCGGGAGCCGCCTTTGCCGGCGTCAGCATTCTGCCGCAGGGCATTCTTGCGGCACAAGGCAGGCCAGGCGCCAACGACAAGATCAACCATGCGATCATCGGCGTAGGCGGCATGGGCTCAGGCCATGTGGGCATGGTGTTGGGCGACCCCCAGGCGAAATTGGTGGCCGTCTGCGACGTGCGCCGCTCCCGTCGAGAGGAGCAGGCCGCGCGGGCCGTTCAGGCGGGGCATCCCTGCAAGCCCTATCTGGATTTCATGGAAATGATTGACAATGAGGACATTGACGTGGTCCACGTCGTCACGCCGCCCCATTGGCATGCCCTGCAGAACATCTATGCGCTGAACGCAGGCTGTGACGTGTGGGGCGAGAAGCCCATGACCCGCACCATCGCGGAGGGAGAACGCGTGGCCGAGGCCGTCCATCGGAACGGAAGGGTCTTCCGGCTGAACACCTGGTTCCGCCTTTATGGCGAGTTCTATGGCCTTGGCACGACGGTGGATCCCGTGGCCCGCCTGGTCCGCAACGGCCTGCTCGGCTGGCCTCTGACCGTCCGCGTCAGCGCCCACACAGGCTTCGACTGGAAGACGAAAATGTGGATGGGAGCCATTGGCCTGCCGCCGGAACCCGTGCCAGAGGATTTGGACTACGACCGCTGGCTGGGCCCCGCGCCGTGGAAACCCTACACGGAACACCGCGCGTCGGGACATTTCCGTGGCTATTGGGACTATGACGGCGGTGGTCTGGCGGACATGGGGCAGCACTATCTGGACCCCGTCCAATACATTTTGAATAAAGACGACACCAGTCCCGTGGAAATTGAGGCCAACGCCCCCTGGCCGCAGCATCCGGACGCCGTGGGCCTCTGGGGCCAGGTTCACATGACCTATGCCGATGGCTGCAAAATCATTTTGGAATCCTGCGATTGGGGTGGCGAGGAGACCAAAGGCAAACCCTACATCGAAGGCCCTGAAGGCAAAATCTACCAAGGCTTCCGTACGGAGCCGGCCAGCTTGGCCACCGCCGTCAAGTTCCTGCCGGAGATGGAGCCCATGATTCGCGACTTCAACGTGTCAGTCCGCACCCGCAGGAAATTCGGCCTCAACGAGATGAACGGAAACCGCAGCAACCTTCTCGTGCATCTGGCCAACTGCGCCATCCGGCTGGGCAGAAAGCTGCATTTCGACCCCGTCGCGCTGCGTTTCATCAACGACCCGGAGGCCAACCGTCTGGCGGAGCAGCCCATGCGGGCGCCGTGGTGCCTCTTGTAAGCGTCTGAGAACAGGAAAGGAAGACATCATGAAACGATATATGCTCCTCTTCATCATGACGCTCGCCGTCAGTCCCCTTTTCGGCCAGCAGGCCATGGCGCTTGCGGAACAGCTGGAATGGGCCGCGCCCGCCGAGGGCAAACGCATCATCGCCACGCTGACGGAAGCCGGAGAACCTGCCGTCCATGAGCTGATCGCCGCCCTTTCGGAGGCAAACGACCGCAAGACCAACCTGGCCAGTTTCGCGTTGGACGGGCTGACCCGCCATGTCACCCGCCCCGGAGCGGAGGCGGAGCGCAAGGCTCTGGCTCACGCCCTCGCCACAGGACTGCCCCTGGCGGCAGACGATGTGGCCGCCAATGTGATTCTGCAGGAGCTGCAGTACTGCGGAACAGATGCGGAAATCCCTGCGCTGGAAGCACAACTGACATTGGAGAAACGCCGCCCCTACGCCATCCGCGCCATCACGGCCATCGGCACGCCCGCCGCCGTCACCGTCATTGTCAATGCCGTCGCCAAAGTGGACGCCGCCGCCCGGCTGGACTATGTGACCGCCGTCACCACCCTGCGGGCGAAAGCCGCCGCCCCTGCCCTGATGGAGACGCTGAAGGCGGTCCCGCCCCATCGGCGCCCTGCCGTCATGCATGCGTTGGCCGTCTGCGCCCACGAGCCAGCGGCGGAATTGCTGTTTGATGCGCTGAAATCCACTGTGAAAACCGAACGGGACGGAGCCCGCGCCGCCTTGGTCAATCTGGCTGTCAACCTGAAATCGGAAAAACCGGAGGCGGCCGCCCAGCTGGCCTATCGCCACCTTCAGGCGGAGTCTTCCGAGGCCGCTCTGCGGGCCGTCACCCTTTGCTGTTCGGAGACGGACGCCATCCCCCTGCTCACCAACACCATCCTGCCCGGCGACGCCGTTCTGCGGAACGCCGCCCTGAACCAGCTTCAGGAACTGCAAGGGGACAGGGCCACTCGAGCCGCCATCGTCTTGCTGAAGACGGGACGTGACAATTCCGACATGTTGACGGACGTCCTGGACATGCTCGGTCGCCGTGGCGACAAAGCCGCCTGGGCAGACATCGCGGCGTTGGCCGCCCATGAAAACGCCGACGTGCGCCTCCATGCCATCGGCGCCCTCGTCCAATTGGACGCCGCTCAGGCCATGCCTCTTCTGGTCGAAGCCATGAAACAGGCAGACGCCACCACCGCCAATGCTCTTATGAATTTGCTTAAATCATTGAATACCAATGTGTTACACAAACAGCTCGCCGACATCCTGCCCACCGCCACTCCCCATGGACAGGCGGCCATCTGCGAACTGTTCGCCTCCCGTAATGTCGCCGACGCCAATTCACTGATGCTGCCGCTGGTGACGGCAAAAGAGAGCGCCGTCCGGAAAGCGGCTTTGAAGGCGCTGGAAGTCACCGTCACACCGCAGGATCTGCCCGCGCTGCTGACCGTTCTGCCAAAGATGGAGAAGGCGGCGGATCAGCGGGGCATTCAGGCGGTGCTCACGGCGCTGGCGACGAAGGACGCCGAGGCCGCCGCCGTCCTGGTTGACGCCGTGAAGACACAGGACGGCGCCGCCCACCGCATCCTGCTGGCCCTCATGCCCCGCATCGGCACCGATGCCGCCTTCGACGCCTTGACGGCCGATTTGGACAACGCCGACGCGGATATGCGCACGGCGGCAGTCCGCTCCCTCGCCGACTGGCCGAACCAAAAGGCCACGCCGTTGCTGAAGACCTGGGCTGGGCGGCAGGACGAACCCGTCAACCGCGTCCTCGCCCTTCGTGGGCTTGTCCGCCTCGCCGCGCAGGACGACGGCCGCACGCTGCCGTCGCGGGCGGAGGCTCTAGCCGACGCCGCGGCCCTCTGCACGGAGCCGGATGAGCGAAAACTCGTTCTCGGCAGCCTGAACACCCTCCATGTGGACGCCGCGCTGGAGAAGCTCGTCCTTCCCGCGTTGGACGACGAGGAGCTGGTCCCCGAAGCCACTCAGGCCGCTTTGCAGATTGTGGCGCAGGACGGCACGGGACGGCTGCTGTGCACCAGTTCAACCGCCAGAACCACCCTCCGCAAGGTGCTGACCGTCTGCAAGGACGAGGCTCTCGCCGCCCAGGCCAAGTCCCTGTTGGAGCGGATGCCGCCCCACGGCATCAATCTGGCCATCGGCAAACCAGTCACCACCACCTGCGCCCATGAGGACAACCATACGCCTGACAAGGCGGTGGACGGCATCATCGACAAGGACAACAACGCCTGGTTCGGCGTCCCCTACCCCTGCTCCATCACCGTGGATTTGGAGCAGGAGGAGGACATCAGCGCCGTCCGCCCCATCTTCTATTGGGACGAAACGCGCTATTACGCCTACACAGTGGAAATCTCCACGGACGGCAAGACATGGACGCAAATTGTGGACGCCTCCGACAACACCGCCGTCGCCACGGAGGATGGCATCCGCCATCTTCTGATCCCCTCCGTCAGGGCCCGCCACGTCCGCCTGAACATCCTCAAGAACAGCGCCAACACGTCCGTCCATCTTGTGGAACTGGAAGTCTATTCGGAGACCGCCACCGCACGGCCCGCCCAAGGCCCCAATCTACTCCTCCGTCAGCCCGTCACCGCCGCCTCCCCACAGGAGCAGCATTTCTCTCCGGACAGGGTGACCGACGGCAAAATCGGCAAATGGGATGGATGGCACACGGACGTGTGTCCCACCTGGGTCAAGGTCGACATGCAGCAGACCGCCCTTATCGACACCATCCGCGTCATCTTCTTCTGGGACGAAACCCGCACCTATTCCTATAATATAGAGGTATCCGAAGACGACAAGAACTGGACGAAGGTCGCCGACGTCCCCGACAATCCCGACGTCTCCGAAGCCTACGGCTTCGTCCACACTTTCGATCCCGTCAAAGCCCGCTATGTGCGGCTGAACGTCACCAAAGGTGTCATGGGACGCTATGTCCATGTGGTTGAGCTGGAAGCCTATGCCGCCGGCAAGGCCCCCCAGGTCCTCCCCTCCGCCGAACCCCGCAAGGTGAATTTGCCGCCGCTTCCGGAAGCGGATGCGGACGGATTCCGCAACCTGTTTAACGGCAAGGATTTATATGGATGGGGAGGGAGCGTCAATGGCTATGGGGTCAAAGACGGCGGCATCATGTACTGCAACCCCAAAATCGGCGGCTACATCTACACGATATGGCAGTTTGCGGACTTTGTCCTTGACTTCGAATTCAAGCTGGACGAGGCCGCCAACAACGGGCTGGCCATCCGCGCCCCCACCGAAGGGGACGCCGCCTACGTGGGCATGGAGTTGCAAATCATTGACAATGAAGGCTACAAGGCACGGACCAACGGGGCTCTCGCTCCGTGGCAGCACCATGGCTCCGTCTACGGCGTCGTTCCCGCCAAGCAAGGCGCCCTGAAAAAGGCGGGGGAATGGAACCACCAGGTGGTGACGGCCATCGGCCCCCATGTCAAAGTCGTCCTAAACGATCAGGTCATCACCGACACGGATCTCTCCAAGATCACGGAAACCGCTGATGGAAAGGGACTTGACGTCCACAAGGGAATTCGTCGCCGTTTCGGTCACATCGGCTGGCTGGGCCATGGGGACTATGTGGAGTTCCGCAATATCCGCATCAAGGAGCTGGAGCCCTATGAGCAGGGGCCTTTCAACATCCCGCCGGAAGGATTCCATAACTTGTTTAATGGCAAAGACTTAGATGGATGGAAGGGACTCGTCGCCAATCCGGAGGTCCGCGCCCAGATGACGGCGGAACAGCTGGCCGAGGCCCAAAAGGCCGCTGACGCCGACATGCGCGCCCATTGGCACGTCGTCGACGGCATGCTGGAATTCGACGGAAAAGGCCAAGCCCTCTGCACCGCAAAGGATTACCGCAATTTCGAGCTGCTGGTGGACTGGAAGATCAGCGCCGGCGGCGACTCCGGCATCTACCTGCGGGGCAGCCCTCAAGTCCAGATTTGGGATGCCGTCCAATGGAAGATCGGCTCCGGCGGCCTCTACAACAACGAGAAGAACCCCAGCCAGCCCAGCTGGACCATGGACAATCCCGTGGGCAAGTGGAACCGCTTCAAAATCCGCATGGTGGATGACAAGGTCTCCGTCTGGCTGAACGGAACCCAAGTGGTGGACAATGTGGTCATGGAGAACTATTGGAACCGCGCCATTCCCATCTATCCCAAAGGCCAGATTGAGCTGCAGAACCACAATTCGCGGCTCTGGTTCCGCAACGTGTTCATCCGCGAGCTGGAGGATTGAGCGGACGCCATGCGCATTGGAGTGGGCATGTCAGGGGGCGTGGACAGCACCTACGCCGCCCTTCTGCTGAAGGAGCAGGGGCATGAGGTCATCGGTGTCACCATGGCGTTGCTGCCTGGGCAGGAAGCCACGGCGAAGGAGGCCGCCGCCGTGGCCGCCCGCCTGGGCATCGAACACCACGTCCTCCATCTGGAGGACGCCTTCGAACGCCATGTGCTGACTCCTTTCGCTGATGGCTATGCCAAGGGGCTAACTCCCTCTCCCTGTGTCATTTGCAACCGCTTTTTGAAATTCGGCGCCATGTTGGACACCCTGCGGGAATGGGGCTGCGAAAAGTTGGCCACGGGCCATTACGCCCGCCTGGAGGAACGCGACGGTCACTTCCATCTGCATCGCGGCGGCGACCCCGCCAAAGACCAGAGCTACTTTCTCGGCCAACTGTCCCAAGCTCAGCTGACATCTGCATATTTCCCTCTGGGAGAATCACTTAAAAAGGATATACAAGAGCAGGTCAAGGCGTTGGGGCTGGTTCCCCGCACCACAGCGGAAAGCCAAGACCTCTGTTTTCTGCCCCAAGGGGATTTTGCGCCATGGGTTCTGCGGCGGCATCCGGATTTGGGCCGTGAAGGCTGGATTGTGGACATGGACGGCAAACGGCTGGGACGCCACGGCGGCACCTTCCGCTTCACGCAAGGACAACGACGGGGCTTGGGTCTGGGCGGCGGCCCATGGTATGTGAACCATGTGGATCTTGCTCAGAATCAGGTAGTTGTCTGCCATGAAGATGGCCTCGGCGTCCGTTCCGTTTCACTTCAGGGCATGAACTGGCTCTGGCCGGTACCGCCTTGCGGCCAAAGTCTGGATGTCATGGCACAGGTCCGCTTCCGCATGACGGCGACGGCCGCCCGCCTCACCCCGCTGGAAAGCGATGCCGCTCGGCTGGAATTCCAGACGCCCATCGCCACTGCCCCGCCGGGACAGCTGGCCGCCGCCTACATCGGAGACGAACTGGTCGCCAGCGGCTGGATCATGCCATAACCCCTTCGCAAGGCAGATAAACTTTCAGGAAGATTTGATGGTGTTGTCGGAGGGATGGACTAAGGCATTCTTCGCCCCAAAAGCGAGAAATAAACCGAAATGCAATCCACATCACCAACCATTTCAAGAAAGCGGTCTATGGCAGAATCGTCAGGCTGACAATCGCTCTGCAAAAAATATGCAACGGCTTTCGCCACCTTTTGACGAATATGGCGAAGACGTTCCGAGTTCTCCAGATTAAAAACCCGTATCGTTTCCCTTGCACGTTTTTCATCTTCAGGAGCCATGCCTCTTTTAGGGAAAACATGGCCTAATTGGTCAAAAATGAAAAAGTCCTGAGGATGTTCCATGGACGGATCAACGATGTCTCTGACATCGAATCGTATCTTTTGATTATCCTTGTAGATTCCACATGAGTCATTGTGTCTGCAGCAAAAGAACAAATTGCTCCAGTCAAAGGCTCTTTGTGGAAAGTCACTTCGGCGTGCAAGGTGTTCGATGAATCCGTCTGTCTTTTGTTTAAGCCATGTTTCACAGTAGGCGCAATAATGATGCTGCCTTTCATACAAGGCATCGCCGATCAAACAGTGTTCATGGGATTTGCCAAAACGATCGTTCCAAGTGATGTAATGGCGTTTGACTTTTTGAAAATCAACGGGAGACAGCCCTCGTTCAAAATGATGCATGAGTTCTTCTCCTATTGTCATTTTCTGTTTGCAAACTCTTTATGTATCTGTATTTGCATTAATGGAGGATACATTTTTCCATAATGCTCAACCAAAAGGTCATAGAGGTGTTTCCCTTCCTCTGTGTCTGCAGATCCCTCTGCTTCCAGTCTGGCATAGCGATTTAACTTCTGGACATATTCATCGTCCTGAGGTGCAGGGTTCGTGCCGAAAATCTCCGCCAGAATATCCTGACTCTCAACGCCTTGGGTTTGCGTGTCAAACGGGATGATTTGTCCATCGCTGATTATTCTCACGCATTCCTTCGGCACGGAAGAAACGACTTGTGGACTGTGGGTGGTGACAATGAACTGGATTTGCGGGAAAATCTTCTGAAGGGTCGGCAGAATCTGCTGCTGCCAAGAGGGATGCAGATGGAGTTCAATTTCGTCGATCAGCACAATGCCGGGAGTTTTCTTCAATATCTCTATTCCCGCAAAGCGGTTTAGGACAGAAGCACGATGAACAAGGTCTCCGACGACGGCAAGAACAATTCGATTGCCTGCGCTTAATGAGTTGATGTTGGCCTTTTCTTTGGTTTTCGAATTCAACACATATAGCACTTTTTCTCCATTATCATAATCCAATTTATTCCATCCTGTCACTTCAAGAGCAACTTCAATGGAACGTGAAATCAGTTCATCTAAAATCTTATAATAGTTCAAGGCTTCTGCATTAAAGGACACTTTTTTGTTCATTTGTTTGATTTGCTGATCCATAAGAGAGCGCCATAGGTCAACATACCATTTGTAAAAGGATTTAAAATCGCCTTTTCTATTATTTGCCCCTGAGTACCCTAATGCGCGATCCTGATACAGAAGAGGTTTTGAATCTTCCTCTGTCAACTGTTCTGACAAAAGCCGATCATCACCATAGTATGCCAGCAAAGGAAGATAACACTCTTTCTCAAAACGAGAATCAAGGCAATGCATGGCATACTCTTCCAACGCCTTGCACTCTTTGACAGTGGTTCTCGCTCTGTGATTTTTATCCAAATAGCAGTCTCTTTGAATCACGATATCATTGGAGGATATGACAAAAGACGCTTTCAGAGAAGTGTAGCCATATGTCTCCATTTCCTTGAGGGCATTGACGTTTTTGCGGTCATCCCGATGGAAAACTGCCCCTTTTGCAAGAGGCATTTTTCGGAAATATGCTCCCCAGGCGATGTTGATGGCATCCAATATAGCCGTTTTGCCTTCGCCGTTCTTTGCCACAAGAACTGTCATTCCGCCATGATTGTCATCACCGGTGTTAAACGCTATCTTGAAATCGTCGAAACAGCGGAAATTCTTCAAATGCAGTTCTTTGATTTTCATAATGTCTCCTCTGGCCTGACAGCCTTTTGAAGAAGCAGATTCAAGCCCTTGTTGATGCTGACGTCATCCAAAACCGTTTCCTTGTCAAAGAGGACTTGATATTGAATAATCCCTCATGGAAGTCGTCATCGACCAAAGTTGAAATTCATGTTTCCATCCAATGGCGCCCCCAAAGAGAGCAAAGCCCCGGTCAGACCATCACAACTTCCTGTGGGTGAAGTGTTTACGACCTTCTGCATAGTCAGCCACGATTTGGCCGTGGCCTTTCAGTTTCCATTTGTAGATGGTCAGGCCTTCCAGACCGACAGGACCGCGGGCATGGAGCTTGTTGGTGCTGATGCCCACCTCCGCGCCAAGGCCGAAGCGGAAGCCGTCCGCAAAGCGGGTGCTGCAGTTCCAGAAGACGTCTCCGGAGTCCACTCGGTTCATAAACCGTTCAGCCCGAGCTTCATCCGCCGTCACGATGGCATCGGTGTGGCCGGAGCCGTGGCAATTGATGTGGTCAATGGCGGCATCCAGGCTGGGCACGATTCGGATGGAAAGGATGCGGTCAAGGTACTCCGTGTCCCAATCCGCCTCTGTGGCGGCCTCCATGTCTGGAATAATGCGCCGCGTCGCCTCGCAGCCCAAGAGGCGGACTTTCCGCTCCCGCAGAGCGGGAACGACCTTTTGAAGGAATGGAGCCGCCACGGCCTCGTGGATGAGCAAGGTCTCCATGGCGTTGCACACGGAGACATATTGGCATTTGGAGTCGCAGCAAACGGCCACCGCCATGTCCAGATCCGCCGCCTTGTCCACGAAGACGTGGCAGATGCCGTCCGCATGACCCATGACCGGAATCCGCGAGTGTTCCATGATGTATTTGACGAAGGCATTGGAGCCACGGGGGATGATGAGATCAATCCACTGATCCAGTTTCAGCATCTCATTCACGTCCTCCCGGGTCTCCAGCAGCGCCAGCCAGCCTGCGGGACATGTCGCGACGGTGGCCTTTTGGATGATGTCCGCCAAAACCCTGTTGGTGCGCAGAGCCTCTCGACCGCCCTTGAGCAGGACGGCGTTTCCGCTTTTCAGGCAAAGGGACGAAATCTGGACCAGCGCATCCGGACGGGACTCGAAAATCACGCCAATGACGCCAATGGGGCACGTGACCCGATAGAGGTCCAGTCCCGTGTCCAGCTCCGTATGGTCCAGTTGGCGGCCCACGGGATCAGGAAGGGCCATGAGGGAGCGGATACCCGAAATGACATCATTCAGCTTATGTCGGTCAAAGCCGAGGCGTTTCAGAAGCGGTTCTGCAAGTCCTTCCTGCGCAGCAAGTTGCAAATCCTCTTGATTCGCCGCGAAAATCTCGTCAGCGCGCTGCTCCAACGCCTCCGCCACCGCCGCCAGGGCCCCATTCTTCACGTCATGTCCCGCCGCCGCCAACGCGATGGATGCCTCGCGAGCCGTTGCCGCCAATTTCTGAATATTCATCATAACCCTTTCCACGACAACACGTTCTAGCGAACGATATCCACCACGTCAATCCATTCCACTTCGGGGTCGGCGCTTAGGCGGGCAATCTTCTCCTCATAGCCCGCCCACAGCTGCGCGTCATCCATCATCTCATAGCTATGTCCCCAGAAGTAGAAGACCCCACAGGGCTTGGCCGTCTCATAGGCCCCCCAAAAATTCGGATTGAGGAAATGGCAATTGGAGTGGAGGCGCAGCGGCTCCGCCACGGGAAGGACCTGGGGAACGTTGACGGTTGTGCGGCCGTAGGCGAAGCCCGCGTCCGCCAGAGCCTTGACCGTGGCATCCGTTGTCACGCCGCAGGGCCATGCGAAGCCAGGGGCCTCCTGTCCGAAAGTGTCCTCGATGAAATGGCGCGCGTCAACCGCCTCTTTCACAAACGCCTCCACCGTCCCCTTGTCCGCATTCATGTGGTGCATGGTGTGAGACGCCACCTGGAAGCCTTTGTAGACCTCCGGCATCTCCTTCAAGCTCAGTCCGCACACGTCAAACATGTCCCGAAAGCGCCATCCGGTCACCCGTTCGTCCGCCTTCCGCAAACCTGGATTGATGTTGAACGTGGCTTTGGCGTGGTACTTGCGGCAAATCTCCGCCACGCGAACGTCATTGACCACTCCATCATCCCAACACTGAGCAACGCGAATCATTTTCAACTCCTTTTCCATTTTCAAGACACAACACATGCTAAATCCTCTCTTAATATCGCAGGCCAAGAGGGAAATTCAATCCTTTGGCCCTTGATTTTTCCAAATGCCGCCCCTCTTCATGCAAACTATCCGCGTTTGGGGTGGAATTCTCACGATTCAGGCAATTTCAGGCAATTTATTCCAGCAAGAGTTTGCTTTTTTCCATTTCAGAAGCATTTTAATAGATTAATTCTTTAAGCTGGCTCAGGGCCGGCATGTTTCAATCTGTCTCTTCAGGAGGTCCGACATGGCGTTCTATTATGATGAACCGTCCCATACTTTCAGTGAATATCTTCTGATTCCAGGCTACACGGGACCGGACTGTCTTCCCTCCAACGTCTCCCTGAAGACGCCGCTGGTCAAGTTCGCCAAAGGGGAGAAACCCTCCCTGACGCTGAACATCCCGCTGGTCTCCGCCATCATGCAGGCAGTTTCGGGCGACCGGCTGGCCATCGCCCTGGCCCGCGAAGGCGGCCTCTCCTTCATCTACGGCAATCAGACCATCGAGAGCGAGGCGGCCATGGTCCGCGCGGTCAAGACCCATAAGGCAGGCTTCGTCTCGTCGGACTCCAACCTGACTCCAGACAACACCTTGGAGGACGTGCTGGAGCTGAAGGACCGCACCAAACACTCCACCGTGGCGATCACGGACGACGGCACCCCCAACGGGCTCCTGCTGGGCATGGTCACCAGCAGCGACTACAGCTTGGAGCGCATCGCCTCCGGCGCCAAGGTCTCCTCTTTCATGACCCCCATCTCCAAACTGGTCACCGCCCAAGAGGGCATCACCCTGCAGGAGGCCTACGACCGCATTTGGGAACACAAGCTCAACACCCTGCCCGTGGTGGACAAGGACGGCCATTTCGTCGCCTTCGTCTTCCGCAAGGACTATGACCAACACAAGGAGAATCCGCTGGAGCTTCTGGACGCCCAACACCGCTTCCTCGTGGGCGCGGGCATCAACACGAAGGACTACGAGGAGCGGATCCCCGCCTTGGTGGAAGCCGGCGCGGACATCCTTTGCATCGACTCCAGCGAGGGTTACACGGAATGGCAAAAGCGCACCATCGCCTTCGTCCGCGCCAAATACGGCGACTCCGTCAAAATCGGCGCGGGCAACGTGGTGGACAAAGACGGCTTCCTGTTCCTGGCGGAGGCAGGAGCGGACTTCGTGAAGATTGGCATCGGAGGCGGCTCCATCTGCATCACGCGGGAAACCAAAGGCATCGGCCGCGGCCAGGCCACCGCCGTCATCGAGATTGCCCAGGCCCGCGATGAATACTACAAGAAGACCGGAATCTACATTCCCATCTGCTCCGACGGCGGCATCGTCCACGACTACCATATCACGTTGGCGTTGGCCATGGGAGCCGATTTCTGCATGTTGGGACGCTATTTCGCACGCTTTGACGAGGCCCCCAGCGAAATCATCCAGATCAACGGCAGCTACATGAAGGAATATTGGGGCGAAGGCAGCGCACGGGCCCAAAATGTGGCCCGCTACGGGCAGAGCAGCAAGAAGAAACTGTCCTTTGTGGAAGGCGTGGACAGCTATGTCCCCTACGCCGGTCCACTGCATCACACGTTGGAAATCACGCTGGCGAAAATCCGCCACACCATGTGCAACTGCGGCGTGCTGACCATTCCCGACCTTCAGAAGAACGCCAAACTGACCTTGGTCTCCAGTGTCTCGTTGGTGGAAGGCGGCGCTCACGATGTTCTGGTCAAGGACAGCCTGAACCACCCCCAGACGATGTAGAAGAGAGCTAAAGAATTAGGAATTAGGAATTAGGAATTAGGAATTTTACTAGGGCTTCTAGGGGCTAGCTAGAAACGACATTTTCCAAATTCCTGATTCTCAGCGGATTAGCTCAACGGGTTGACTGCGCCGCAGCATGCCGTAGTGGGGATGGTAGGCTTCCAGCTGATAGACTCCAGGGGCGTCGCTGACGAAATGGCAGCGGAGGCCGTTGCCCTGCCGTCGGGACTTCACCGTTCCCGCCGTGCCGAAAGGCAGACCGTTCTTGAGGACGCGCAGTTTCAGACCATTGGCGGGAAGGCGTCCAAGGGAGGGGAACTCCACCCGCCATTCCACCATGCTGCCCGTTTTGAGGGCCGGCGGCTGAATCTCATCAAAGGGATTATTCTTATCTTCCTTATTATCAATGACTTGTGACTTTTTAACTGGTGGCCGTTCCACCGGTTTGCTCAACAGCATGAATTTCAGGGGCGGGCTGTGATGGGGCAACAGCTTCCCAGCCGGAAGGGAAGTCACCCCTTCATGAAGGGCGGGAAGGAAGCGGTCCGCGAAAGGCAGGCGGTGCTCAAAGCAGATGAATCCATCCGCCCCTGTCTTGCGGGCCAGCTCAATCTGCTCCGCCGTGACGGCGGGATTGGCCTGGAGCCATGTTCCTAACCCCGTGTACAGAGGGAGTTTACCTCCTGCGACCAAAAGCTGGCTGCGCAGCCATCCGGCCATCTCCTCCGCCTTGTCCGAATAGTTCATGGGACAGATGAAATCCAGCCATTGGTTTTCCACCCACGTTTGGGCGCATTGGGCAACCGTATGCTCAGCCTTCTTCCAGTCCCCATATACGGCGGCGGAGATTTTGATGTCCTCCCGCGCCGCCTTCAGAGTCTCATGCACTTGCTCCACCAATCGGTTGATGTTCCCCTGCCGCCAAGCTGTATATTCCTCATAGAGAACACCTTCCTCCAAACAGTCCGCTGGCCATTTCTCCACCGGCTTGCCCAAAACCTCTTCAAAGGCATGGCGGGCGCTTTCGCTGAAATCGCAATGCTCATTGGGGTAGCGGACATAGTCCAGATGAACGCCGTCCACCCGATATTTTTTCACAACTTCAAGAAGCGCAGCCACTTCCAAATCCAGATTCGCTTGGAGATGGGGGGCGAGAAACTCGGAGGGGGCGCCTTCATCCGTCACCTGAGTGCGGCCGGCGGCCGTCATTTCCCGCTTTTTGTCGGCGGGAGTCCGATGGCCCATGTTCCAGCAGACCTTCCACACATGGCATTCCACGCCATATTTGCGGCATGCCGCCAGACACAGTTCCAGCTGGTCCCCCCGCGTCTCCACATCCGGATGGACTGGGAGGACTTCGCTGCGGTATTCCGCCGCATACCCCCAAAGCATATTGGGGAATATGGCATTGAACCCATTCTCCGCCAACACTTTAACGGTTTTGTCCCATCCCCAGTCCCGAATGCCGTAGGCGGAATGGATCCAAACGCCACGCAACTCGCCTTTACGGCTGGAGCGGGTTTTCATGTAGGCCTGCAGCGCCTCCTCCGCCGCCGTCTCCACCCGTTCCATCGCCTGCACATTGTGCTTCAGCGACAGCTGGCGCGCCCCCTCCGCCACGTTCTTTTCCGCCGCAGCCAGAAGGGCGTCGGCCTCTTTGTGGTGCAGGGGCTCCAAAAGCGCCTTCAGCTCCTGCAGGTCTTTGGCGGAAGCCAGCTGGCCCACCTCCTCCATGCGATGACGGACAGCCGTCTCCCACAGCTTCGGCACGGAACGCCCCAACAAGGCCAGCAGCAGCCGACCCGTGCCCTCCTTATCCTGCTCCAACAGGACATGGGGAAAATAGAAGCCATTCGGATGCAGCATTAACCCACGTCGTTTCAACACCTTACCATTTTCGCCAACCACCTGGCCCACCGCCTTCGCCTTGCCCTTCGGGGCAGGATTCGCCTCCATGATGTTCCGCGTGCCATGGTTGACGATGAGCGGCGCTCCCTCCAGACCGCCTTGGGGAAACCGAAAGCCGGTCATCGTCCCCAAATCTTTGCCTCCCACGTAGGTCACGGAATCGATGTCCAGCAGCTTCAGCAACGGCCCATGGCTCACATAGAAGAGGCCCAATTGGCCGCCATTTTCAACAAAAGTTGCAAGTTCCTTCATTACAACAGGTTGTGGAGATTTATCCGAAGGCCACAGCACAAGACTGACCCCCTCAAGGGCCTTCGCCGTCAGCTCATCCTCCGTCATCAGCCGCTTCTCCAGGCCAAGCCGATCCAGATAGCGGCACAGCCGTTTGAGGCTGGTGTTGTGGTCGGCCTGGGCCTTGGGGTCATTCACGTGGAACTGAACGACAGCCAGCGGACTTTCCGCCGCGGCCAGTCCGATGCAGCACAGCAGAAGAAGGCACCATTTTCTTATTCCTATATTATATATATTGTATAGAGACATGGAACTCACCTCGCGGTCAACGCCAAAAGCAGCGTGTCCATCACCATCTGTTCATCCACATTGCTTTGAAGGCATTTCAGGGCATCGCCGACCTGGCGCACATCCTCCCCTGCCTCCCATGGGTCAATCGTCTCCGTCAGAAGCTCCTCATGGCCCGTCAGAATCTCCGGATGGGGAAGCAACTCCTTTTGGACGCCGGAAGCCAACAGCATCCGCTGCAGGAACCACGCCTGCATGCCATCCAACATGCCTTGGCGGAGACGGACATATTCCGCCTCCGTCCGTGCCAACTGCTCATCAGCCAACTGTTTACGCAGGGTCGGGTCTTCCACGTTGTCCCAACTATGGTCCCGATTCTGCTCTGCGGTCTCCTCCGCCATGTCGTGGAGACGGCCGAAGAGGGCACGGAGTTTGGCCGCCGTCCGCACGCCCACGGAGGCTCCAGCCCGCCGCCGCACCGGGGCCAAGATGTCAAAAAGCCCCTCCTGCATGGCCTTGGAATAGTCTTGACGATTGCGCATCAAGGAGATGCATTGACAGCGGGAGCGGATGGTCGGCAGCAGTCGGCGGGCATTGACCGTCAGCAGCAGCAGCATGGTGGAGGCGGGAGGCTCTTCCAGGGTCTTCAGGAAGGCGTTTTGGGCATCGTCGCCCATGTTTTCCGCCTCGGAGATGATGCCGATTTTGAGGCGGCCAGGGGGCACCGCCAGCGAGAGCGCGGCCTCAAACTGCCGCATGGCGTCCACCGTGATGATTCGCGATTTGGACTGAGGGCGAAGACGGATCAGCTCCGTGTAGAGGCCGCTTTCGACTTGACGGCAATTGGGGCAGACGCCGCAGGGCGCGCCGTCGTCGCCGCTGTCCGTGCAGGCGGCGGCCTGCGCCCACGCCATGGCAAATTCCTCCAAAAAGTCCGTGGAGTCCCCTTGAAAGAGGTAGGCCTGGCCCGTGCGCCCCTGCCGTTTCGCACGCTGCAGACTGGCGCAGACCCGTGGATGCAATGCCGCGAATTCAGCCCAACGCATGACGCACATCCTCCCAGATGGTCTCCGCGATCTGCTCCCGGCTGGCCATGCCATCAATGACACGAACCCGCTGGGGCTCCATTTCCGCAATGGTCAAAAAGCCCTTGCGCACCTTCTCGTGAAACGCACGCTTTTCCGCGGCGAAGCGGTCGGCGTCCGCCCCGTCCCGTTGGGTGGTTCTTCGGACGCTTTCCTCCACAGGAATGTCCAACACGAAGGTCCGGTCCGGCATTCGTTTCCCTAACGTCTTATCATTCAAGAACTTAATCACATCATGATCCATACCGCGAGCAAAGCCCTGATAGGCCATGGTGGAGTCGCAGAAGCGATCGCAGAGCACCACGCCCCCTTGGGCCAAGTGGGGAAGAATCCGCTTCTCCACATGCTGCGCCCTGCCGGCGGCGAAAAGAAGCAGCTCGCACAAGGGCGTTATTCCCTCTTCCGAGAAGGACATCAGCAGGCCGCGCAGATGTTCCGCCAACGGCGTGCCCCCCGGCTCGCGCGTCGTTAGGACCGAACACCCCGCATCTGTCAGATGTTGCTCCAGCAGATGTATTTGCGTGCTTTTTCCTGACCCTTCCGGTCCTTCGAATGTGATAAACAAACCGCCGTTGACCCTATGCATAGTCGAGTTATTGACAAAACGTGGAAATGGGACGATATTAAGGAAATGTCCATCCCCTCATCAGCGATGGACGGACTCTAGACATATTTTATCACATGGTTATAAATATGCAACGTTGGCGGGAACGATTTCAGCGGAATTTCAGTTGGCGGGATCCAGTCTGTCTAGCCAAATTGGCCTGGAGTCTGGTTCCCGTGGCTGCCGCATTGCTGCTTCTCCTCTATGTTCTGCGAACCCACGGCTCCCCGCAAGCGGAGGAGGCGCTGCGCCCCCTGCCCACGCAAGGGGTCAAAACCGCTCGCCATGAGCATTTTGACCTGCTCTTTCACATGGGAGAGACGGTCGGGGACTGTCTGCGGCTGGAGTTCACCGAATCCCCCCAAAAACAGTCCCGACTGCATTGGGACGCCAACGGTCTGGTCATCGCCCACACGCGCAAAGGGCGCCTTCAGGTGGTTGCCCGCCGTTCCGTCCCCCTGCCCGCCAATTTGGCCGGCGGCCGTCTGCGGCTTCGTCGCAAAGACGACGTGCTGGAGTTGATTCAGGACGGCCACCGCCACGCCCGCTTCCTGCTGGAAGACTTTGCGTCGGGAGACATCGCCGTGGGCATCGGCGATGGCTGTCTCGCCGTGAAGGACGTGGAGTATCAGCGGCTGGAGCCTTTTGTCTTCGGCGATGATTTCATGCGGACGGAAGAGGAGGCGAAGGACATGGGCCTCTGGCACCCCGTCTCCGGCCAATGGAAAATCTACTCCGTGATGGAGCACGTCCATGACATGGGGACCGCCAACATCCGCAAAGGCTATGAACCCGCCTCCGACCGCAGCCCCAACCCTTTCTGCCTCTCCGGCGATGCGGCGGAGGAGGGACAGGAGGCCCTCATCCAAACCGGCCATGCCTGGTGGAGTGACTACGAGGCGGCGGTCTCCGTCAAACCCTTTGGCACGGGCTTCGGCATGGGCGTCGCCGTGCAGGACGAGAACAACTTCTGGCACGTGCGCTGGCGTCCCCCCTCCCTCGGCGTTGCCGCCGCCCCCTTTGAGCTGCTCCATCGCGTCAACGGTGTTGACACGGTAGTGAAAAGCGTCCTTCTGGAAGGGCGCACCGCCAATTGGTGGCGTTTGGCCATCCAACTCCAAGGCAACCGCTTAGTGGTCCTTTTGGATGACGTTGAGCTCTTTCGGCACGAGACGGAGGACGGCACCGGCGGCGGCATTCTGCTCCGCACGGAGGGAAAAGGCGAAACCTATTTCGACGATGTGTCCGTCCGAAGCCTCCGCCGACTGGACGATCCTGACCTTCTTCTCACCGCCGGCAAACCGCTCCATGGCTCATGGAGCCTGGAAGAAGGCGTGCTCCGCTCCAAAGGCTCCGACGCCCTCTTCCAAGTCGGCTGGAACCATTGGGCGCCCCAACGCTTCACCGCCGTCTGCACGCCGGAGGAAGCCATCTCCTGCGGGCTGGTCTGCGGGCTCGGAGAGGACGGCAGGCCCTTCTGGAAAGCCGGCTGGTCCGCCCGAAATGGCGGCGTCATCGAGATTTGGAACGGAAATCATCTGCTGGAGGAGCTGCCGTGGCCATGGACAACGGAAAAGCCCATGAAAATCAGCCTGGACTGCACCACGCCCCATCATCTCGAACTGTGGATTGACGACCGACTCGCCCTCCGTCACGCCACGGAAGTGGATATCAGCGGCGCCTGCGGCCTCTTCGCCGACGGCCGGGCCTGCTTCCACGGCATCTGCGCCTTCGACACGCTCCAGCGGGATTGGGAGAAGCCGGTGGATATCTCCCGCTTCGCCAACGACCCCTTTATGCAGGGCTGGGTCTCCACCCGCTACGCATGGCTGACGAAACCCGACCAGGACAAGACGACTTTTCCGCAGCTCCGCACTTTCACGGGCGACCTCTACGGCGCCTTCGCCCTCAAGATTCCCCTGCAGGACCAGCTGGATGTGTTCTTTGGCTGCGACGACGCGGAATTGGGCGGCGGCAACGGCTACATGCTGCGCTGCCGCCTCAACGGCGTCGACGGCAGCGGCACAATCTCCCTCTCCCGCGACGGACAGCTCTGCCAAAGCGCCGAATTCAAGAACCGCAAACCCTCCATCCTGCCTGGACAGGAGATTGTGGACGAGAAGATCGGCCTCCGCCCCAAGACGCCTGACACGGAGACGTGGGGAACCGTGGAACTGCATCGAGACGGCCACGCCATCTGGGTCTGTTTGGACGGACGGGAGCTCTTCTGCCACCACGAGCCGACCCCCGCCGTCGGCCGCGGCATGGCCGTTTCCCTGCCCAAACCCATGGACATGATTCATCTTGAGCTGACTCGGGAGCATGTCAAAGACTATCTCTTCGAGCAGGCGGAGACCGACTGGACCAGCGTGGGTCGTTGGGAGGTCACCAACCGCTTCTCCTGCGACCCCAGATGGTCCCACATGACTGGAGAAAGCACCGGCGCCGCCGCCCTCTGGAGCAAATTCGACCTGAAGGGGGATTTCACCATCGAATGCTTCGCGGGCATGCGCATGTGGCAGGGGGAGTTCCGCAACGCGGCCCTCAGCGGTGAACCGCGGGTGGGAGACATCAACGTGGCCATGGCCGCCGACGGGCGAGAGCTGTTCTCCGGCTTCAATCTGATCATCCAGCAGTGGGATCCCAAATGGAGCGAAACCTGGACTAAATTGCTGTGGAAGAACACGTTGATTGACCAAACGGATCAGGAGCTCATCCCCCGAGGCCGCGCCACCCGCCCCACCGAGCGGGCCATTCCCGTGGATTGGGACCCCGGTGGCCGTCCCGTCCACGGCGCATGGTACGCCCTCAAAATCCGCAAGACCGACGATACGTTTGACATCTATTTTGACAACGCGTTGATCTTTCATGCCAAAGAGCCCGAACAAGCCCGTCAGGCCATGGGCAAACTCGCCCTTTGGACCCAAAGCAACAGCATCGTTCTGGCCCGTGTGAAAGTCAATTACACCACCATGGAACGGAAAGCCCCTCTTGCAGGAACAAATCATATAACATCCTCTGCCGCAACAACTTACAATTCATCTACAACAACCTCGCCATCAATGGCTTCCGACATTTCATTATCCTTATTGAATTATGGAGGCTATACGGCGGATTTTGAGGATGGTCTTCACGGCATCACCCCATGGAACGGCGACCAAAGCGCGGAGCTCAGCCGCGTGTCCCGCCCCGGCGGCGGCCACTGTCTGCAGGCTCGCAACGCGAATTCCGGCGGCGATTTCGGCTTCCGCATTCCCGCCGACAAGTGGCGGCTGGACAATGTGGAACGGCTGGAATTCGACGCCATGATTCCCGAAGGCAGCCATATTAACCTCTACTTCACCACGCAAGAGGCGCCGCTTGTCCTGTACAGCATCACCCTCAGTGGCCCCGACGCGGAATTTCAGAACTTCAAGGTGCTTGGCGCCTTCCACGGTCTTGTGCCTGGCCAATGGAGCCACGTCAGCGTGGATTTGGCCGCGCTTCTCCACAAGCACAATCCATGGCGGGAAAGCTGGACCGTCAGCAGCCTCATGTTCGGCATGCTCCACGAGGGCTATCTGAACGCGGGTCTGGAGGGCAATTCCGCCGGCGCGGTGTGGTTTATGGACAACCTGAACATCCTTCCCGCCTGCTCCATCGGCGACGCGGTGACTGGCACATGGAATATTCCTAACTCATTGAATCCAAAGGAGTTCCGAACATGGCTCAGCGTCTCTCCTGTGGGCGAGCCGCCCAACGACTGTCCGTCAAGCCAAAACCGGACGGGCACCTTCATTCCAGAGTCCGCCGGCCTCCACTATGTCCATGGCGAATGGTGTGACGAGTCGGACACTTGGCATCGGGTTCCCCCCTGCACCATCTCCGTCTTCTCGCCATCCGCCGTCATTCGGACGGAGCCGAAAGACAACGGCGCGTGGGACCTGGGACCCATGAAGCTGTGGTTCACTCCAAACATCCCCTGCTGGCCACGGCTTTCCGGCAGCCTGAAGGTCGGCGGCATCTCCCTCCCCCTCAGTCCGGAGACGGTGGAATGGGATGAGACGCAACGCTGCGCCACCATCGCCGTCCGTCTGCCCAATGCCGCCAGCCTGCTCTCCCATGGCAAACTGGAATGCAGCTTCCAGCAGGAGGGACGGCCGCCCCACACATGGTCCTGCACGTTGAATCCAAAGGATGACAAGACGCCCCCAGGGCCGGTCTTGGTGGCTGGAACTGCCGGAAGTCTTTGTGGCACAAGGAGTTGGGAGGATGAATGCGCCACCGACAAGGGCAAATACCCCTACTGCGAGCTGCAGCATTTCCTGCGGCAGGACGGCACGCCCGCCGTCAAGGTCATCAACGCCATCTGCGGCTCTCCTCACAGCGTCCATTTCAACCTGCCCAAATTCGACATCGCCCGCTTCCCCATCATGTTCTTCGACTACCGCCTGAATGAAGGCACGCGAATCGACCTCCAGCTGAGCATGGGCGGATGGGGAGGCATCGTCGGCCTCACCGATTTTGAGAAGTCCTCGCGATACAGGTATTTAGGTGATCTTCCCGAGTTCAGGGCGGACGGACAGTGGCACCGTGCGCGCGTGGACTTGCAGACTCTCCTGCTGCCCCAAGTCACCGATGTCTTCCGCCAAAATCTGAACACGCAGAAACTCGCCTTCGGCAATTGGAACTACAGCGGAGCCATCCCTGGCGACTCCTACGACCTGTCCAACGTCATGCTCGCAAAACGGGTTTCGCCGATGCACGAACCGTTGATTCTCACGTGGAGCGGCATGGACGCCGGCGGCCTCCGTGGCTATAGCTATCTCTGGAACAATCAAGAGGATACAGAGGCGGAGAAAGCCATCCGCACCACGGAAAACCGCCTCAAGTTCGCCCATTTGCAGGAAGGGCTGAACTTCTTCCACATCCGCGCCTGCGACATGGCCGGAAACTGGGGCCCCACAACCCATTACGCCTTTTTGGTGGACAACGCCCTGCCGGAGGTGGAACGCATTTCCCCCGCCAATCAGGAGCAGTCCGCTCCCGAGACCCTGGATTTCATCTTCACGCCTGAAAGCGTCGGCCGCCTCGACCTCAACGGCGCCCTGCTGGAGTTCAACGACCTCACCATTCCCGTCACGCGCAAAGTCGCCCAATGGACTCCCGAAACCCGCTGTCTGCGCTTCAATCTGCTCGCCCTCCCCCGCAAGGGAAAGCCCCTCAGCGACGGCCAGACCTTCCGCGCCAAACTCAGCGGTGTCCGCAATTTCGCGGGCATCGCCATGGCGACCGCCGACACGTCCTGGAGCCTCGACTATTCCAAAGACACCACGCCGCCCAAGGCCCCCCGCGCCACCGCCATGACAGGAGCCCTTGGCAGTAGCCCCGAGCAAACCGTGTCATGGCGTCCGCTCCCCCAGTACAGAGCCAACACCGACATTAGCAATGTCGGCAAATCGCCAGAGCATATCAACGTGACGGAATTCAAGGCAAGATCGTCAGCCCGTCCGGGCTTCGGCGGTGCAAAGGACATCACCACCCTCTGGAAAGAGCATCGCCGATGGATGCATTTTAGCTATAACCTCCCGCCCGACAGCAAGATAAATATGGGGCTCATGGTCAATGGCCAATGGTATCCCGTCCAGATTTCGGAGACGGCGGAGCCCAACAGCGTCTTCCATGTGACGGATTTCATCGCCGATGGCGAATGGCATGACCTTGCCATTAATCTGGAAACCATTGTCGCCCAAATTCAACCAAACGAAATGGAAAAGAAGGTCCAGCAGCTCTCCTTCTACTGTTCGTCCACGTCGGATGCGGCCCTCTGCATTGAAAAGCTTTATTTCATGGCGGCCAGCCCTCTGCCGATCACCACCCTCTCCAATTCGGATGCCACGGGCATCCACCACCATGAATACAAGATAAGCCGCAGTCCCACAACAACATGGGAGGAAGGCACGTTCCTTACCAGCGAACAGCCCAATCTGACGCAACTTCCCTGCGCGGACCGTGAAGGCCTCTGGTACGTCCATGCCCGCAGCGTGGATGGCGCGGGCAACGCGGGGGCCATCGGCACCTGGCCCTTCATCTGCCCCGATGGAATGGGCGCCGCGCCGCAAACGGGACCGGATGGCCTGGAGGTCTGTCACGCCATTGGCGGCCATGTCGCACCGGTCACCGCCAAAAGCGGCGCCAGAATCATGATGCGACAGGCTCAAACACCAAAAGGCAATCAACTGCTCGCCATCCGATACATCGATTTCGACGTCGCAAAGGACAAGGGCTTCCAGTACCTTGTCAACCCCAAAAAACTCATGGATCCACCGGACTGGAAGCAACCCTTCTCTTTGGACATGCTGACAATGGGCAAAAACGCCGGAGAGGTGCGCCTGGTCATCCACTACAAAAACGAAAAGGCGCCTGTGGTCTCGGAGCCAGTGGCGTTCAAGGGAGATTCTCCATGGCAGAAGATGACCTTCACGTTCCAGAAGACGCCGGTATTCCCCAAAAAACAGCCTCCCGTCACGTTCGGTCTCCTCTTCTCCTTCAACCTGCAGATGTCCAACCAAACCACCTTCTTGATTGACAATTTCAGACAGAAGGCGCTAGAAATTAGGAATTAGGAATTAGAAATTAGGAATTTTACTAGATAATATAGATAGTCTAGATAGTCTAGCTGCTCTAGCTGGAAAATATTCCGCCTCATGACCTCCCAAAGACAACAAGCGTAACATACTGAATACCAATATCTTATAATTATAATGACCACATCCACCTCCTATACCGCCACCTTGACATCGGAACAGATTTCCCTTCTCCATCATCTTCTGGAGGAGAAGGGCTGGAGCTTCGACCCCCTTCCCTACGCCCATTGGCGAGTCAAGCAGGGCAACACCACCGTGGTGGCCTATCAATCCGGCAAACTGACCGTGCAGGGACGAGGCACGGCGGACTTCGTCCAGTTCCTTCTGGAGCCGGAAGTTCTTCATGAAGCGCGTTTTGGCTACGAAGCAGAACTGGCCCAGGTGGAAAATCCTGACATGTTTCTCCCCCATGCAGGCATTGACGAAAGCGGCAAGGGCGACTATTTCGGGCCGCTGGTCATCGCCTGCGTCCACACCGAGGCATCTAGCGCAGAAGTGCTTCTAAAGGCGGGAGTTACGGATTCAAAAAGCATCAAGAGCGACACTAAAATCGCGGGGCTGGCCCGCTTGATTCGTCAAACCTGTCCAGAGCAGTACAGCGTGGTGGCCATCGGCCCCGAAAGCTACAACCGACTTTACGACTCCTTTGGCAATCTCAACCGACTGCTGGCCTGGGGCCATGCCAAAAGTCTGGAGAATCTTCTGCAGAAAGTCCCTTCCTGCCCCAAGGCCATCTCCGACCAGTTCGCCGCCAGCAAGGCTACCGTGGAAAAGGCTCTGGGGCAACTCGGCCGCACAATTCAGCTTGAACAGCACCCCAAGGCGGAGGCGGACATCGCCGTGGCGGCAGCCTCCATCCTGGCCCGCGACGAATTTGTGAGACGGCTGGAGCTGTTGGGCAAAACCGTGGGCAGGACGCTTCCCAAAGGCGCCGGCCCCATGGTCCTTGAATGTGCAAAGGCCCTCATGGCACAAGGCGGCGTTGACCTGCTTCGCACCATCGCCAAACTGCATTTCAAAACCACACAAGATGCTGCAATTCAGTAAGTTACAAGAATACTGCAAAAATCGGCCACTCATTCATCTTCTCAATCCGATGGCCTTCTGTGAATGGACCAATCCCGCAAAATCGATGCAATAACGGGCTGTCAAGTTGCAGAACGGGAGAATGCCTTTATCTTATAAGTTTGTGACTTTAATGGGTGACCCGCCAATGAAAGGCAATTTGCTTTTGTCGCCTCATTGGCATCAACGTAAATTAGGAGACGCTTAACCATGCGAACTGTTGGGACCCTTGTCCGTGGCATCCGCTGCCCAATTTTCCGAAGTGGTGACAATTTGGCCAGCCAAGTTGTAGACTCTTTGCTAACTAGTTGCCGTGAAGACAATTATGAACTCCGTGACAAAGACGTGGTCGGCATCACGGAATCCGTGGTGGCCCGAACGCAGGGCAACTACGTCACCATCGGGCAGATTGCGGCGGACATCCGTTCGAAGTTCCCCGGCGGCGAATTGGCCGTCGTCTTCCCCATCCTGAGCCGCAACCGCTTCTCCATCCTGCTCAAGGCCATCGCCATGGGCGCGGACAAAGTTCATCTGATGTTCAGCTATCCCTCCGACGAGGTGGGCAACCATCTCATGGACTTGGATGCGTTGGACGCCAGCGGCATCGACCCTCACACGGACGTGCTGGATGAGGCGCAGTACCGCCGCGTCTTCGGCGAGAAGGTGCTCCATCCCTTCACGGGAATGGACTATGTGGCGATGTACAAGGAGATTGTGGGGCCGGAGAAGGCCGTCATCCATTTCGCCAACGATGTCCGCGCCATTCTTCCGTTCACCAAACATGTGCTGATGGCGGACATCCATACCCGCCGCCGCAGCAAACGGCTGCTTCTCGCCGCCGGCGCCCAGACCGTCCTCGGGCTGGACGACATCTGCACCGCCCCTGTGGAGCCAGGCGCAGGCTACAACGAAACCTACGGACTGTTGGGCTCGAACAAATCCGACGATGACCGCGTGAAGCTGTTCCCCAGAGACTGCCAACGGCTGGTGGAGGACATTCAGGCACGTCTTCTCGCCGCCACTGGCAAGAAGGTGGAGGTCATGGTCTATGGCGACGGCGCCTTCAAAGATCCCGTCGGCAAGATTTGGGAACTGGCGGACCCCGTGGTCTCCCCCGGCTTCACCAGCGGGTTGAAAGGAACACCTAACGAACTGAAGCTCAAATACTTAGCTGATACCGCCCAAAAAGCCACATCAGACGACAAAACCGTCCGAGAGCAGATTTTGGAGCGCATCCGCGCCAAAGGCGGCAATCTGGTGGGCAAGGAGGAGTCCCTGGGCACGACGCCGCGCCAGCTGACGGATCTGTTGGGCAGCCTCTGCGATTTGACCAGCGGCTCCGGAGACAAAGGGACGCCCGTCGTCCTCATTCAGGGCTATTTCGACAACTACGCAAGCTAAACCATTGATAACGATCTGAGCAGTCAAAACGTTAACTTCAAAACGTTAACTTCAAACCGCTAACTGCTACCTAAATTCCTAATTCCCAATTCCTAATTCCCAATTCCTAACTCCTAACTCCCAATTCCCAATTCCTAACTCCTAATTCCTAATTCCTAATTCCTAATTCCCAATTCCTAATTCCTAATTCCTAACTCCTAATTTCTAATTTCTAATTCCTAATTACATAAAATGCGGATTCTGTTAATCGGTGACATTGTGGGAAAAGGCGGCCGCAACGCGGTCAATCTGCTGGTTCCGCGGCTGATGCGGGACTACGACTGCCAATTCTGCGTCGCCAACGGCGAGAACATGGCGGGAGGCAACGGCTTCACCCGCCAATGCCTTCTTGAGCTTTCCAATTCCAAAGTCGACGTCTTCACCTCCGGCGATCACGTTTGGGACCAAAAGGAATTCGAGAAGGAGATTCTCGCGTTTTCTAACGTCCTGCGGCCCGCCAATCTTCCCGACTGCCAGCCTGGCCGCGGCTACGGTTTCTTCGAGGCGGAAGACGGGGCGACCGTGGCCGTCGTCAGCCTGTTGGGGCGGACGTTCATGCACACGGCGGCGAACTGTCCCTTCGAGACCATCGAGCGGCTGCTTCCGGAGCTTCGAAAGCAGACCGCCATCATCGTGGTGGATTTCCATGCGGAGGCCACCAGCGAAAAGATTGCCATGGGGCGCTTTTTGGAAGGCAAGGTGAGCATCGTGGTGGGCACTCACACCCACGTGGCCACCGCCGACCAGCAGATTTTCTCCGGCGGCACCGCCTATCAGACAGATTTGGGCATGGTCGGCTCCCGTGACTCCATTCTCGGCAGGGACATTGCCTCCGTCGTCGGCCGCTTCCGCACGGGCATGCCTGCCCGTTTCGCCGTCAACGACAAGAACATCCGTCTATGCGGATGTGCGGTGACCGTGAACGACGAAGGCCGCGCCACCAGCATCGAACGCATCGCCATGGACATGTATTAGTTCTCACTTCCAATCCGAAATCGGTTATCGAATATGCGCTGCACGAAATGTTCATCTTTGGATGACAAGGTCATCGAAACGCGAATCTCCCGCGAAGGGGACTTCATCCGCCGCCGTCGTCAATGTCTGAACTGCGGACACCGCTTCACGACATATGAATCCATTGTTCCGGCGGACATCTATGTCGTCAAGCGGGATGGCCGCCGAGAGGAGTATCAGCCGAACAAACTGCGGGAGGGTATCCGTTCCGCCTGCTGGAAACGCTCCGTCAGCGAAGAGGACATCGATTCGCTGATTCAGACCATCGGCGAAAAGCTGGCCCAGACACCCAATGGCGAGATCTCCTCTCAGGCCATTGGGGAGCTGGTCATGGAGGCCCTCCGCAATCTGGACGAAGTCGCCTATGTCCGTTTCGCCTCCGTCTACCGCCATTTCAAAGATGCGGACGCCTTCATCGACGCCGTGCAGGATCTTCCCTCCAAACAGCCGGAAGCTGACGGCGCGGACGAAAAGCATCCTCTGCCCCCTCAGCCCGAAGAGCCCTGAATCCCCTTGGTTTTGGCCCATGCCATGATACACCTTCCCGATGCCAGTCTAATGATCAGTGGACCTAGCGGAATCTTGCAATCCTTTGACAGCGAAGGACTTAGAGCAACGCTATTTCAGGCCTTCTCCAGTCAGGGCATCCATGAGGACTGGATCATCGACCATTTTCTGCTAAGCATCGAAGAGAAGATCCGCCTCACCAACGCCCAGGGGAGAATCCACCTGAGCGAACAGGATATTCATGGGTTTGTCGACACTTTGCTCACCGCCTCCGGCTATTCGGATGTGGCCAGAGAATACATTCGGCTTTGCGGGATGGATCCCTTTGCCCGCTTTCGCCGCGACATGCAGCCGTGGACCCGCGACAGTCTGGAGGAGCAGTTCAAACGACAGCTTCCGCTGGCCGGCAAGGCCCTTGACGACCTCTGCGAAAAATGTGCCAACCTCCTGATGGAATGGGAGATACAGCAAGCCTCCCCCGCCTTCATCACCGAATTGGCCATCCATCTTCTGCAACGCCAAATGGAACGGAAATCCACGATTATGGCGTCCATGCTTCCGGATGCGCCCCCCGACGCGCCCCCTCCCCAAATTCAAAAGGAAGCGGAAGCTCCCGCCACCGTCCCCGCCGCTCCCGCCACCCCTTCCATGTGGCTGTTTCGGGCCGATTCGCTGCTGAAAACGCAGGCGGACGGCATGGAGAAGGCACTTCTGGAACGCCATGGCGTCACCCCCCTTCCCGTGTCCGCCCTGTTTCCCGCCTCGCGGCTTCTGGTCAATCCCCCTGTGGTCATGGACATTTTGGCCCCAAACGGCTGGCTTTCCGAAATGACGCTCCTGAAAACCTTTGACGAACTTGGCCCCTATCTGCGCAACATGCTGTTGCGACTCAGAGCTGAAATTCTTGCTCAAGTGCCTTCCCTGACGGAAGTTCCTGCCACCATCGCCTTCAATTCCATGACCTCCCTTCTGGATGACGCCATGCCCGGCCGCAGCCGCAAGGCCAAACTTTCCTTTTTCCACGAACTGCAGGCCCGCATGGAGCATCGCATCCGTCAGGGACTGCCTTTTCCCGTGCTCATCGCCTTCCGCTAGACGCCCATGGAACCCCGCCGCCCCGCAAACTCCGTCCCAAACTCCGCCCCAAGCTATGCCCTTGCCGTGGGCACCATCCTCGGCAGCATGGTGCTCTACGCATGCACCGCCAATATCGTCTTCGCGGCGCTGCTTCATGCAAGCGAAAGCTTTCATGCTGTCCCTGAACGCTTTGCGGCGGTCACGTCTGTGCAGTTCTCCGGCTATCTGCTGGCCTGTCTAATCGCGGGCATCGCCTCCGACCGGCTAGGCAAGAAACAGGTTCTGTGCGCAGGCTTCCTTCTGTCGCTGCTTGGCGTGTCCGGATGGGGTCTATCTCCTTCTCCCAAGCCACTTTATGCATTCTCCTTTGTCATGGGCATCGGCGGTGGCGTGCTGGAAAGCGTGGGCTCCGCCATGATTACGGACATTCATCCGGAGCGCAGCAAATACTACATGAACCTGACCCAGATTTTCTACTGCGGCGGCGCCGTCGGCCTGCCCTTCAGCATGGCCTTTCTGCTGCCGCCCGCGGTGCC